>Ga0209935_1003101_pt1 | contig 18021 bp, 13 predicted proteins | sample ThiBio_1000_plan_2_FD_183958 | JGI IMG/M metagenome (GOLD analysis project Ga0209935, IMG submission 183958) | Wastewater bioreactor microbial communities from Cape Town, South Africa - Thiocy_cont_1000_plan (SPAdes) | ecosystem: Engineered > Bioreactor > Thiocyanate-remediating >... | reverse complement strand
TCTTTATTTATATGTATTTGCTAAATATAACACTTTGACAGTTATAAACTCTATTATATAACTCAAAATTAAATACAAATTCTGGGTTTCAAAGGAATGCTCTCAAATACCCACTTCCTATATGATGGATACTAATAGAATTATTTGACTTAATTTTACTATAAAGAAAATACTTCAACTTTTCTAAATTTCCATTTTATTAAGTTACTTAATCCTCTAAGTACTCTTAATTAAATAATTATAAAATCCAAGAGGCTTTCACTACTATGCTTAATAGTTGGCCAGTATTATTGAAAGGAAATATAGGTTATGACTTTTAATTTACAGTTAAGATCTTATATGATATGTAGCACCCTAAAATAGAGATATCTAGATGTTAGATAACTGTCAAATAAGAAGTCAATGAGATGTTGAAAGTGGAGTTGGAAGGTTATTGTTACATTAATAGACTAGCTCTGTGAGAGACCACAGAGCCCCTCCTTGTAGAGTGTAACATTTGGCGACGATAAACGGATACTGAACCACTAACGATGAGCGACATAGAGGATAGCGGAGAAGGAGAGAGGGAATTGATCAAGAGGGGAGAGGAAGAGGAAGCAGAGAAGGAAGTCGACATGACGGCGTATGACGATGAACTCGAGAGGTTAATGAGAGAGCAACCGAGAAGAATGAAGCTGAAGATGACATACTTTGGCAACGAGAGCGAGACCACCACGAAGGCGCTCATAGCGAAGATCGAAGGAAAGATCAAGAGAAGAGAGAAGAACGAAGGCATCCTGAACGATGTGATGGAGAGCTTCCAAGGAGAAGCGATGCTATGGCTTAACGAATGGATGGCAAAGAATGAAGAAGGCCAAGCAGAACAGCTGCTCGAAGCCATGAAGAAGAGATTTCTCCAAGGAGCGGTTCAGTAAGAAGTTTGCAACCTCTTAATGGATATGAAACAACTGGAGAAAGAAACGATAGAGAGTTGGAAAGAAAGAATCGAAAGAACGGCAAGAGAAGCCGGAATCAAGACAAAAGACTTGATAGTGAAACAAGCGTTCATTAGAGGGCTAGCGAACGCTGAAACAAGGAAGACAGCGGCAAGAGTCGCAGAAAAAGAATGGAAGGTACTCACCGCGAAGGTGGAGATGAAAGAAAGAGAAGCGAGAAGGATAGCCGCGTTCACGAAAGAGAAGAAGAAGGAGGCGATAGCTCCTATGATACCAAAGAAGGAAGAAACGATGGAAGAAACGATCATGAGGGTCGTGAAGGCGATGAACGCCGAAAAAGAGAAGAAGCCACTGAAATGGAATAGAAACTACCAGAAGGGTAGGAGAGAGGTTATGAATACCTGGAAAGAAAGAAAAGACACGAGAGAGAAAGATACCTGCTTTAAGTGCGGGAAGAGAGGACACAAGGCAATGGATTGTGGGAAATTCCAATGCTATAATTGTGGAAAGATAGGTCACCTAGCGAGAGACTGTAGAGATAGGCAAAGGCCTAGAGAGAAGAAAAGGAGATACGCTGGTGATGAAGAGAATCAAGAAGGAAGAAACAAGAAGAAGATCAAAGAACAGAAGGAAGAGAAAGTACCCACACATGAAGTGGAGGGAAAAGAGATAGCACCGTAGATTGTCCCACTAACGGTGTGAGAGAAATTAACAGGGGACCTGTTGTTGAGAAGATGTTGAAAAGAATAAAAGATAATTCAACTATATATGAACCAAAGAAAAGATATAACGCAAGAGATAGAGAATTGAAACAACAACAGAAATTGAAAAATAAAGATAAAAGAAGACGAAAGAGACAAAGAAGAGAGAAGGATACCCAAGAAGAAGGTATACCTAGATACCAAAATATAGAATGTAAATCGATGAAAGAATGCAGGGAATTGATAAAAAAGATCGAAGAAGATACAAGAACAGAAGGAGCGGTACTAAGAGATACGGAAGAAGAAACCGGAGCATTAGTACTGCTAGAAATTGAAGGAAAGATGACAAAGAGTCTTACTGATACAGGAGCATACCTGACAGTAATGGCTATCGAATGGGCAAGATATCTTGGAATAGAAGACAAGATAGATCGAACCCAGTTCCCAAAAGAAACGAACGGTGTCACTGGAAACGGTGTGAAGTTCATAGGAAGAGCCCAGGTGGCTGTGAAAATAGGAAAGAAAACGGTATTTTGGAATACCTGGATAGCGGAGAATATTATGATACCATTCATAATAGGTATGGATATACTGAAGAACAGTAATCTCCTATTAAAAAATGAGAAGGTATGGAAATATGAAGGAGAGAGAATACCCATTAATATAACAAAGGGTGACATTAAGAAAAGAGGAATAGCTATTGTAATGGCTATAGATAAAGCAATATTACCAGAGCATTCAGCGCAATGGGTAATAGGAGAGATAATAACGTGTGGAAGGAAGGAACCCAAAGATAGAGAAGCTGAAATCACAGGAATAAAGACACCTGAATGGGAAGTCAGTAATGGCTTAGCCCAAACTAAGGTGGTGAAAGATGAGAAAGGATACAGAGAATATGTATACCTGGATATAGAGAACAAGAATGAAGAGGCAACACGAATAAATAAAGGAGAGGTATTAGCCTTGATAGAAGAAACAGAAACGATAGCATCTATTTCTATCCAAGATTGGGGATATGAACTTGAACGATCCGTCGAAAAGGATCGCAAGGAGACGCGATCTCCCAAACCGAAGACTGGTAGAGAAAAGAGAAGAGAAGCGAGAGATAAGCGTGGCTACCTTAAAACACCAGCTAAATTAGCAGGTGGGGATGCTGAATTAGGGCAGTCGAAAGACCCGATCTCTGAAAATACTCAGGATGATTGCCTAGATGAAAATATGCTAGGATCGAATGAGGAAGATAAGAGTAAGGACTACTTACCTAATGAAGCAGACGGAGGCATAAGACGAAACCGGAACAAAGAACAGGGAGTGGGTGTGGCGCAACCCATGGAATGTTCGGCGTTCTTATATAGTCTGAGCCATTCAAGTTCAGATGGAATGGAAGGCGAAGAGGCAGGGACGAGGCCCCCAGGAGAGGCGTTAAGCCCTGAACAACCTCTAGCCCGAAAGGAAGTCGAAGTCCTTGTCCAGTCGAGAAAAGAAGAAGAAAGGGAACGAAGCGCGGCTATAAAAGAATCGGAAGATATAAATAGCGCTACAGCCAAGTTCCCAAAAGGACAATCCTCGATCAGATTGAAAGACGAAGAAATAGAAAGGATGCTAAGAGGGTCCAAAGTCTCCGAGAAAGAGAGAGAAGAGGCGAAATGCCTAATAAGAGAGTATGAAGACCGATTCAAGGAAGGATTAGAGAGAGCGGGAATGGCAAAGCACATACCGCATCAAATAAAATTGAAAACGATGGACCCAATATACACCCCTCAACATCGGCAAGGGAAACTGATGGACGACATTCTGAATGAAGAGATAGCCAGAATGGTTAGAATGGGGGTGGTTAGGAGATCGTGGAGTCCTTACAATTCACCAATCTTACTGGTGAAGAAGAAGGACGGGCAATGGCGGTGTGTTATCGATTATAGAAACCTGAATAAGGTTACTGTAAGAGAGCCTTACCCGATCCCTAGAATAGAAGAAGCATTTGACACACTGGTCAAGGCAAAATACATAACCACACTGGATTTGACCACGGGATACTGGCAAATACCTTTAAGTGAAGAAGATAAAGAAAAGACAGCGTTCACTGTGAAGTCAGGAAAGTGGGAGTACAATGTGTTACCTATGGGTATAACCAATGCAGCACCCACGTTTCAGAAGAATATGGAAATGATGCTAAACGGCCTATTATGGGGCAAATGTATCGTTTACATAGACGACGTGATAATATTCAGCGAAACATTTGAACAACACAAGAAGGATATAAGAGAAGTGTTGGAGAGAATGAGACAATATGAAATAATCGCGAAATCGAAGAAATGCGAGATCGCGAGAGAAGAGGTTACATACCTAGGACACCGAATAGGTGGGGGTATGTTGAGAACAGAGAAGAACACGATAAATAAGATTGTGAACATGCCTTTACCTAAAACGTTAAGGGAGATAAGATCGTTTGTATGTTTGGCAGGCTATTACCGAAGATTCATTAAGAACTTCGCGAAAATAGCAAGACCACTAACAAACCTACAACGGAAAGAAGAGTTCATGAAATTGAAGAAGATAGGACAAAAGGAATGGGAAATGCCAGAAGCGGCAAAAGAAGCGATAAAGAGACTGAAGGAGGAATTGGTGAATGAACCTGTTCTTACGCTTCCTGATTTCGATAAACCCTTTGAGATACAAACAGACGCGTCAAAGTACGCGATAGGAGGAGTACTGTATCAAAGAGATGAAGAAGGGAAAGAACACCCTATATGGTATGGTAGTAGAGTGTTGACTCCTACAGAACAGAAATATAGTACAACAGAGAGAGAGATGTTAGCTGTGTACACCTGGATAAGATACTGGAAAGCCTACCTATGGGGTAGACCATTCACAGTGTACACTGATCATAGCCCGCTAACAGGAATAAAAACGAACAAAGACATAACAGGGAGGTTAACGAATATGATCTTGAAATTACAAGAATATGATTTTGAGATGATATACCTACCTGGCAGAAAGAACGTGGTAGCGGACGCATTGTCACGCACCCCTATAGCTAAGAAAACGATGAAGGAAATTGAAGAAGCTATAGAGAGAAAAGAAGAAGGAGCCATTAGAATGGACAATATGGAATGGAGACACGCAGTAATAGCTGCAATACAGACAAAAGAGATAAAAGAAGAAACAGAGAAGAGAATGAAAGAAGGAATTGTGAGAGAAAGACAGAGAAAGAAAGCGAGAGCCATACTAAATTATGCCTCAAAGAAGAAAGGACCGTACTTGGTAGATGATGAAACCATGAGTGAAGAACAACTCTTAGATGATACCCTAAGTAGGTGTAGAGAAGTCGCAATGACTGATGAAACACACTGGATAGTGGTGAATGAAGTCCTGTATCACATAAAGAAAGAAAAGAGAAGGAATGGTAAGAAGAGGATGCAGTTGGTATTACCACTCAAATATAGAGAGAAAATACTGAGAATGCATCATGAAGAACCATGGGCAGGACATATGGGCCAATTCAAGACCACAGAAAGAATAGCGTCGAGCTATTGGTGGCCTAAAATGAGAAGAGACATTATCAAATGGGTAAAGAGTTGTGCAAAATGTCAAGAACACAGCAGAAAGAAAGAAAAGAAGAAAGGGAAACTCAAACCCATAACAGCGACAAGACCCTTTGAGTTGGTAGGGATGGATATAATCCAAGCGCTGAAAACTACAGCGAGAGGGAACCAACATGTGTTAGTCCTGACAGACTATTACACGAAATGGGTAGAAGCCTTCCCTATAAAGAATATGGAAGCAGAAACAATAGCGAAGATATTGGTACGAGAGATAATAGTCAGACATGGTGTACCAGAAAGGGTGATAACAGACCGAGGAAGCCAGTTTATGGCGAAAGTTTATAGAGAAATAGCAGAGATGGTGCAAATGAAGCATTCGCCCACTACTGCATATCATCCTCAAACAGATGGTCAAACTGAAAGAACGATTGGCACCTTGAAACGAATAATAGGGAAGTTGGTGAAAGAGATTGATGAATGGGACTTGCAATTACCGTATGCTGTATTTGCATATAGAACGGCAGTCCATGAAACCACGAAGGAGACACCATTCTTCCTATTATACGGGAGAGACCCATTGTTACCGAGCGATCTATTCATGAATAAATGGATGGAAGGACATAAAGGAATAGAACAATATACGGCTGAAATAGCACAAAGATTCAAGGCTGCGAGAAAAAGAGTTAGAGAAGAAACTTTGAAACAGAAAGAAAGAATGAAAGAGAGATATGACAAGAAAGTGAAAGGGGAAGTCCCAAAGATAGGTACCCTGGTATGGTTGGATAAACCAGAACGAACAAAAGGAGAGCCAAAGAAATTGGCTAAAGTATGGAAAAGCCCATACAGAGTGGCAGATGTCACAGAGAACACTATAAAAATAGTGAACGTGAGGAACGGAAAAGATAAAAGAAATGTAAATATAGATAGAGTGAAACCAGCGTGGATACGCGAAGGTGAAATCATATCAGATGATATCGAAGTACCGGAAGAAGAAGAGTATGATTCGCTATTAATTGATACGGAATCAAAAGAAGAAGAAGAAGGAGAAATGAATTGGGAAACAGATGAAGACCCAATCATGAGAGAAGAAAGAATGAAAACGGGAAGAAAAAGAATAATGAACAAGATTGGAAAAGATATTTATACACAGAGAAGAAGAGAAGATAAGAAGAGAAAAAGGAACGAGGATCCAGTCTAAGAAAGACTGGGAAGAGAGCGCGAAGGCTCGGGAGGGTATGAATAGAGTAGATGGAAAGCCAATGTTTGTAGAAAGAATGATGGACGTATCGAAAACTGACATCCAGATCAGTAATGGTGTTGAGAGAGGGCGAGAAAAGAGTATGAAGAAAAGCCCTAGAAGACTCAGACGCAGAAGTGAAGAGAGCCTCTCGAAAGAGAAGGCCGAGGAAGAAGAAGAAGTGTTGAGAGAAACGCGAGCGCTTCCATCACGAAGAAGGAAAAGAACGAAGAAAAGCAAATTTGAAGAAGTGAAAACCCCGAAGGGGAAAGGGAGAGTGAATGTAGCACCCTAAAATAGAGATATCTAGATGTTAGATAACTGTCAAATAAGAAGTCAATGAGATGTTGAAAGTGGAGTTGGAAGGTTATTGTTACATTAATAGACTAGCTCTGTGAGAGACCACAGAGCCCCTCCTTGTAGAGTGTAACAGATACTAATTATTAAAGGAAAGTATTAAAGAACACAAATACTATAGAATAACTATTTATGATTATAATCAAGCAAACCAAACCCACTCAATCAAAGTGGCTGCCTTTTTGGTGTTTTGGGCTAAGTGTTTACACTTTTGTGATAAAGGGAAGCTAATTAACAAAATTAAGATTTTGTCATTACTCTCATTTTGACCCACCTTTCTTTTTCATCCACAACTTGCTTACATTGCTTGCTTGGTGTCTTGGTCTTTGCTTTTCATGGTGTCCCTTTGCACTTGCTTTCCATGGTGGCAAGGACAACAACAACACTTCTTCTTGTGAAATTGATTTTCTTTGAAAAGTAAAAAAACCGCCGCGTTCGAGTGGTCGAACAATTATTCTTCCCATCCGGGACGGAACCCCCCAACAACATGAGGCAGCAAGATGAAGGGGGAACCATGGGGTGTTTATTTTTAACACCACGGGAATGTAGGTATAAACTCAGTTCCCATTGGTTTGGCGCATATCTTAAACTTTGTGGTGTGGCTTGGGCTTCTTTCTACTACAAAAGAGGCGGAGTTAGCCAACCCGATAACACGCCCAGCAACACCAAAGGGCGCGTCCTACCTTGTCTTCAAGGGGTTCAATTCAGCAAGGTGATTCAAGAGTTCATGAAGGCGTTTGTTCAGTTTGTTGATGTTGGTGGGACAATAGTTGTCGTAAAAGTAGGTGGTGAGGCTGTGTACGTTGTTGGCGAAACGGATACCCAGCTCCTGGAAGGAGGAAGATCGGATGTTCTGGTACTCCTTTTTGCCTTGCTGGAGGGGTTCAAATGCGCGGTCGGTGAGGGAGAATAGAGGGCGGGTGAGATAGGCGTAGTAGGCGGAGAGCTTGGCGACGAGGGGGTCCTTTTTTTTGGTAGAGGCGGAGGGTAGTGGGCAACGCGACGACTCTCTGCTGAAGAGCACGAGCATCGTCTAGCTTCGCCTTGGCGGTGTTGACTGCCGAGGAAACGGCAGGATAGGCATAGAGTCTTTCCTTCGTCCTGCCTTGGAAGGAATGGAGTATGGTGTAGGTATCGCAGAAGTGCAAACGCCTAACCCAGAACACCAAAAGGGCAGCCCAATGGCCTAAGAGATTGGGTGGGTTTGGACTGCCTGGTCATAACCTTAGACAGTCATTCAGTGGTATTTGTGTTCTCCGATAGACAGACGCATGGGAGGGGAACTATGGTGGAGAGTTGTCCAGTTGCAGTCCGAACTCGTACAATGAATATGAACCTGAAATGTACCATTCATCGTTTTCCAATTTTTGCATTCAATACGTGATTGGCATTTTGGGCAGGCAAGCTGAGTTATTGTCTTCTCCAACATTTGTAAGTATTGCAGGGCCCATCGATATGGAATCCCAGTCTCAGCCTCTTTGGTTTCTTGAAGCCGCTGTGATCTCCTGACCAGCCGAATACAGCTGTCACTCTGCGCACAGTGCAATTTCCCGTATGTGAACATGACCCTATAAAGTTGATGTCGACAGATTTTGGAGAGAGTTGGACAGAGTTACCAGGTCTTCGTTCTGTGTGGAATTATGCCTGGGGCGCCCCTCGGCCAGGAAGCAACTATACGCTCTATGCGCAAGGCAAAAATGCATCCATCCTATCAATAGCTACCCAGACATCTACTGCTCTCTCGATAATGGCAACACATGGGGAAAACTGGTCGACTTTCCAATCGGTATTACTTTCGTGATGCAGGCAATGGCAGCTGACATGAGCACATTCGGACGGGTGTCTGTCGGCTTCACAGGCAACGGTTTCGCGTATGGTCAGTTGAATCCAAATGAAACCGACATCCCTTCAACCTTTTGCACTCCTGCTTGGGATAGCGGCCTCACTTTTGAGGGTCCCACCACCAGCTCTTCTTCAACTGCGTCTTCACCTTGGAACCCTGTGCAATCCCTCTTCTTGTAAGGTTGTGTCTGTGTTTGAGATAAATATTTGCGATTTGGGAGGGCCTTTCCCTAACTTTTTTGTTAATTGTTTCGTAGGTGTGAACAGCCGCTGTTTCAGAGCTGGTCTCCTCTTCAGGACGCACACTGGGAAAAAATAACTCCTTTTTTTATTTACGAGAAAGCACTTCAAGCCCAGAGCTCCACAAAGGGAGGAAGCAAAGACCCAGCGGAGGAGGAAGCGGAAGAAGCGGAGGAAGCGGAAGCAGACGACGAGGAAGCAGAGGAAGACGTCGAAGATGAGGCGATATTCCATGCATAGAGAGCGTTGCCGTTGGTGCTTAGCTGCTTGATGTTGAGCACAGCGTACACCACGTTGCTTGATGGATCCCAGTACGATGCACCCAGCCGCAGCAGGTCAGTTGACTGCCATCCGGCAGGAAGCCCAAGGGGAAGGGTGTACTGCAACGTGGCAGGTTGAGTGAGAAGGGAATACACTGCAGCGTAACCGTTCTGCGGCTCCAAGAATAAAGCCAGGTGGTGGGCGGGATCGAAGCCAAAGCCAGCGGCGTAGGCATCCAGGGGGATGTACCCCAGACTGTTGAAGGAGGTGTTCGTCGAAGACGTAAAGTAGGCCGCGAAGCTGACGGAATCGTATAGCCAGAGGCCATGAGTCACTGGGTCAACGAATCCACTTGCGAAGCACACTCCGTTGCCCCAGTTGGTGGTTTGTTTCACCGACCAATTCGTGGACTCGGATTCACTCACTTCGATCTCCACAACATCCGCAGGACTGTAGGGACCGGGACAGGCTGCTGCCGCCCACACCGTCTTCGTTGAATTGTCGCAAACCAGTGAGACGAAGTTCGCGAGAAGGTTGTTGGAATAGGTCAGGGCTGTTTGGGCAGCCAATTTGCCAAGAGAATCGATGGTGAAGGGCTGAAGTAGCCCGTTCTCCTGAGGGGTGGTGAAGATGAGGCCACGGGTTCCATCTCCGCAGATTGCAGAAATGTGGGCCAACGAGAGGTACTGAGCCGAAACATTCATTGACGATACGAAGGCTAAGGTTGTTGCTTCCACCACGTAGAGCGTCGTTGCATCTGAGAAGACAAGGAACCCGAGGGAGTCATAGAACTCTGTTAGGAGTCCAGTGGCAGGACTCGAGATCGTAAAATTCGTCTTAGCCGTTACATTGGCGAGGTTCGACAGCTGCAAGAGAAACAACCCCGAGGCGCTCAGGGTGTACAGCCGATTGTTCCCCTAATCCACGAAGATGTCAACTACGCCCTCTGCGGCACTAGTGCCTGCCAGCTCGAGAGGAAGCATGGTCCCATTTTCCAGCTGCTGGAAGGAAACTGTGGGAGGAGTGATCTGGTTGGAGGGAGGAGGATAGGTTTGTGGCAACCCTTGTTGGGTCTGAGGGCAGCCCGTGTTGTTGACCAGCCAGGAGGAGAGAGCAAGGGTGAACGTTCCTCCAGTCACTTGTCTCATCCCGAGAACATACAGGATGTTGCTGTTCCCCGTTGGACCGGCGGCTACCGAAATAGCTTCCCCGTAATAGAATCCGCTCACAAGGAAGCCAGTTTGGGTGTTGGAGAGAGTTGGAGGAAATGTTGACATGCAACCCTGATAGAGTTCGGTTCCCCCGGCACCTGTCACTAAGTAGAGTTGCTTCGTGCTCCCCACGTAGACTGCATTTGATGGAAGGACAGGAAAGTACCCCAATCGTAGATAGCCGTTGCTGTTCCATGTGCCATCAGAAAACATTGCTACCCCAGCGCCCATCATCTGATCAATAAGCCAGGGGAGGTTCGTGGTTGAATCAACGAATCCCCAGCGAATGCAGGAATTGGCAGAAAACGTGGTTTTGGTAACTATTCTGAATGGGCTGGGGTGAAGGAATCCAATTAATGAGTACCAACAAAAAAAAAAAAAAAAATCAGGCTCACCTTGTAGATACATCCACCTGATAAACATAGTTGAGCTCCACTCGGCAGTTGTTTGGAACGATCCAGAGTGTGTTGCTGGAGGTGTATAAGGCCAACATTGTTTCTGTTCCGACAGTTGTGGAATAGTTGAAGGAATTGCTCGTCACAGCAAAGGTGGTGAGATCAATCACCACGACATTCGATGCATAGGTGCTGACTGCATATGCCATGTTTGCGGACGGGTTGAAAGCTACTGAGAGTTGCCCTCCCTCCGTATCGCGGTTGAAGCTACTTTTCAGGTGGAGGGCTTGGACGTTCCAGTTATTGACGTTGCTCACATCCACGCGATAAAGTGTGGCATTAGCAGAGAAGGAGATGAAGAGGATTCTGCTGCTGGAGTAGAAGTTGGTGAACAGGAAAGGGCCGTTGATCTCCCCCGTGAGCAATGGCTTTGAGTTGATCACCTTTAGTGAAAAGATTTAGAAATCATTTTGTTAAACTTTTAATAGGTGAAAGGAAGTACCACAAAGGAGGTGAGATTCATAAGGTAAAGGTTTCCAGTGGTGAGCAGCCAGAGGTAATCGTTTGGTTTATCCACAAACATACTCAGTCCATTTATTGCTTCCTTTATCGGCACAGTTCCGATGACTGTGACAGGCAGGATCGGAGCGAACTGACTGCTTGCTAGTGCCACCAAACACAATAGCGTAATGGCACACTTGGTAAAACCCATCTTCGGAGCTCTAACTTGACTGGCGGGATCGTTACACACGCGTGGGAGTAGAAACTGAAAATAACATGCATTGGAGAGTAACATAGGACGTAATGTTTTTGTATCAACCCGCTTCAGCTAACCTCTTATCTTCCAATCCAAGATGTCTTCATGCTAGTTCCATTTTGAAGCGCCAAGCATCCATTGGCCAATAGTAGTAGTAGTTACTTTATCAAGCAAGACTCTGTCTGGTAGTTCTTGTTAAGGGAAATACTCCTCCACGACTGGGGAAGAGATTGGACAGATTCTTTTTTTTTTTTTTTGGGTTCGCGGAATCTTCGAAGAACCAATAATGATATTGTAACACTTTTATTAATAAGTACTACATAGAATATTATTCACCAATTGCATGATTGACACAGTTGGAGGGGTTCAAGAGCCTGACCCAATCAATGCCCGCCAAACTTGCCTACTTTCACAGAGGGTTCGTTTGGCTTTTCACAAGAGAGCATAATCTGATGTGAAGATGATTAATCTCTGCAAAAACAATCAATCCGATTCAGAGAATTCGCAATGTTCCATTGATTCACATAATTCGGGGATGTTCTCCTATTGCTATGTTTCCTAGCGGACTAAAATCCTTTTTAAAACCTTCTTCCCTGATTCTGTGAATCGGGCGGACGAAAACATTACCCTCAGCCAATCAAAACATTCCTCAGCCTACCTTGTTAAAAAACAAACGAATCATAACAATACTGGCGTGCCGATAGGTGGTTCAAAGGGTAGTGTTTTTCTTTACCCCGATTCACAGAATCAGGGAAGAAGGTTTTAAAAAGGATTTTGCTATTGGAAATTGTTGTCACATCGCCTTGCAACACCAACACCTAAAACATCGGCAACAATGGACTACACTGGCTTTTCTTTTGCTGAGAAGAAGTCTTTGAAGGGGGGCGAGCCCAAATACGAAAAAGCGTTGAAGCAGATCCAGGATAAGCTCGGCTCTGGTTGGAAGCTGCACCTCGACTGGCCGGCCTTCGCCGCTGCGATACCTGACAGGCACTCCGAACGTCACAACCTCCTCTTCGCCCTCTACGACAACTACTGCCCCTACCTGGGTGACGAGGTTGCCCAATACCAACCAGATCTTGTTGAGGCCATCAATGAGAAGATTACTGAAAAGAAGATCACCATCACCACCGACAAGACAGGCGAGTCCTTGGATCGTTACCGCGTGACAGTCACCAGCGAAATTGTCATCGCCGTCGAAGCTCCCAAGGTCAACTCCGGCTACCCTTACTCTAGCTCTCATTGCATGCAGTCCGCAATTGAGAAGGCCTTGTAAGAGGTCTCTTTCGTTCACCCCTGGAAGTGCTGGGAATAAACCTTTTTTTTCCCCATACAAATAACTGGTAACTTTTGCATTTTGAAAGCTTGTGCGTTTGATGGAGGGAGGCATTGAATGCAGGCTGGATTGGAACATGGCGACGCTAACGGTAGTTTCGGGAGAGGATGAACAATATTGGGGCGAGGGTCCTGCCGTACTCGAGAGCGGATTTGGAACATGGGAGAGTGGAGGATGACTACAACTCCCTCCTCCGTGAATATGTGCACGATGTGTATCACCATTCCGGATATACTGCTAGCCCCTCCCAACTCATGAACACTTGTCCGGGGTTTAAGATTTAAAAAAAAAAAGTTGGGTTCCCCCTCATGATAGAGCCAAGCCAAATTGTTGTTATTATTTCTTCAACCACTGGGCTACTTCTTGGGGCTGGCTCTGTGCTGGAGGAGTCCTCAAAGTCCCGAGGGACAGCACTTTGGGTGTTGAAAAAGACAGACACCTTCCTCAGTGATTCAATCCTCCTTGCCCTTTCAAGGATCTCTTTGCCATCGGGTCTAAGAGGCTGTTTAAATCCTTCAAACGATGGATGAAAACATGCCCGGAAACCCTGGCACATAACACCAAGATCATTCGCTTTCACCTCGCTACATGGGGCAAAGAGAGGATCATTTTGGGCGATCTGTCTCAATGGAAGGAAGCAGCGCACTATGAATCCTTTCCAAAGGACCTAAAAAGACTCGATCTCTGGTTGGACAGTACTGACTTCCGCCTGAGTGGCAGGCGCTCTTCCCCTCGCTCTGACACCTCATGGTCATACAAATGCAACAGCCTCGGGTGCCGCTATACCTTTCTTTCTGACGCTCAGGGTCGGATAAGAAAACTATGGGGGATATGGTCCAAAGACCTACGACGGCATGTTTTTAGAACAGCATGTCGAATGGTTGGGGAGAATCTGAAAGGGGCTCAAGTTATCACTGACACCCATTTCGAAGGGGCACGAAACACTTGAAGCAGGTGGCCATGATAACTCTGATTCCTGCACCAAGAGGTCGCAAAAAGCGAGACTTTGGAGGTAACCCAATCCCAAAGACTCTAACAGTGGAACAACACACTTTCAACCTACATATGCATAGCATGCGCAGTCGGGTTGAAAACATTTTTGGCCAAAAGTTTTGTTCGCTGAATAAGCCCTTTTGGGGAGGGGAGGAGCAACTTGACTATCTTGTCTGGTTTGCTGCAGGTCTCCTGAACACGAAGTGAATCCTTGATGAAGAATTCATCACCCTTTTATAATTGATGAATTGGTATCCCAACTGGCTGGGTTACATTTGTCATCACTAGTGCAAATACAAAAGTGCTTAGTGTTGTTAGAGTTAGTAATATGGTAAGTAGCTGCAGGTTTGTAACTAAAATTTCCAAAAAATGTCCATCCCTTTAAAATTGATTAAAAAGAGAGAAATATTAAATAAGCAATTATTAAAGAATACACAAAGGTAGTACTTTGCTTAAAGAAGGAAGAAAATTCATACATTTTTTTTTTTTTACACAACTTCTGAACTCATAATTTAATGACTAACTGGAAAGTGTGTGGTTGGATTGGACAGGCGCCCTCTCAGCAATACGCTCACCAAGCGCGGTGCCGTGAAAGGACGGAGGCCTCGACCCGCCGTGTCGGGTACATGATAGGGCACAACATCAAGACTCTGCCGTTCGAAATCGTATCATGTAATGACTCCTGATCACATAGAGGCATTTCCTGGAAAAAGTGGAAGAGGACTCGAGAGACGGTGAAAATGATATAGGCAATTGGAGGACGATTGGAGAGGCGCAAAGGATAGTGATTACCAGCCACTCTTACCTGAAACATAAAGAACTCCCATCCCGTTCTAGCCCACAGTTGCGATAAGGTACCTTTCTCTGCGAACTAACAGACTGCTCAGTTTAAACTTCCCCAGGAAGTCACGGCAACAAGCGACTTGCGCCTCGGTGGCAACTCCAAGAATCTGTACTTGTGATGACCTCAATTGGGGCATACACGCCACACCCTCCACGTTGGAAAGTGTGGGGTATGAACGGTGGTAATAACTCACCTTCCACCCTCATCGGCCTGTGCGTTGGAGAATCGAACACCTGACCGGAGTGAAATCAGTGCACAACCACACGTTATTTGAGAAGATGGGAAGCCAAGATTGTGGTCATACAAGAGAAATCTCAGATGAGTTATGGTTGGAAGCTTGCCCACCGTGAATGGCACCTTCCAGACGGCAAAATCCGGATGCCTTATTATCTTGACCAGCCCATGGGTAGTAGTGGGCACTTTCGAACAGGGCATAAACGGGTCTTGGAATGCCACCCTGGGTCCGCATCCCTATGACTGCAATAAGCTTCTGTTCGTCGCCACTATCCTGAACGGGAACGTAACGGCCGATGGGCCGAGAAGATGGTGCCTCTGCTGGTATCGAAGAACAACCCGAGGTGTTTGCTGATAAGTCCGTTGGCTGTGACATCCTAGCCCGCATAAGCAGTTGTAGTCCTCTGCGTGGCCTCGGGGATGGCCCTCATACGGTTGTAGAGTCTGTCGGCTACAAAGAGGGTCTCCCCATCCAACCCCATGCCGGTTGGTCCAAACAGGAGACACAGGGTCGCCCCTCTGACCGAATCCGGAGCCGAACGCGGGCGACTCCAACATCGTTGAGACCTCGGTGGCTGGCTTGCAGCTGAACACCTTCAACACAACGGCGGGGCCCGATGGATTGTTCGGCATCGCGCTCGCAAAGAATGGAAGTATCTTGGTGGATAACAATACCCTGAAGCGGATAAATCTGCTGTAAACGGCGGAAATACAGGATGAGCAAATAAAAGCCAGTATTTCTCGTAAATCCGTAATTATGTTTTTTTGGGTTAGACTCAGACTCGCAATTGCTTTTTAAAGGGATTCAGCCATAGTGCGATTTAAAAAAATGCGGCATTTTTCGTCTGTCGGTCCTCGATAGATACGACTTGCGCTGGTCAGTAACTATAAAATAAGTTAGAGCAGATGGTACCTGTAGCCTCATGTGTCACAAGGATCCTCTCAATTGCTACGAATGGTGGTCGTTTCTTTCAACAAGGACACGAGACGCGAAGAGACTTGTGTCCGACCAACCACGGATAGCAATTTGAGGCCGAACGTCTCCTATGTGTTGACAACGTCAGCACGAAGGTTACCAAAGCGACCATGAACACCTGATGGAAGCTAGCTTAGTAACAACAGAGGCAAAAATACAGAGAGGGAGAGAGGAAGAACCTGTTTTTGAAACATTCAGTCGCTGAATGCAGGGCATTTTTTCAGCACGCGTCGGCATGTCGATCGGTCACAATTGAGTAGGAGATGTTGAGGGAGATAGGGTGGAGAGCGCGTAGTGGGTGCGGAAAGCAGGCGGCACTAGTGGATTTATACTTTATACTAACACGCACGCACTTCTGTAACAACTCCCTATCTACATAGAGGCATTTCCTGGAAAAGGCAGAACGAGGACTTGAGCGGCGGTGAATCGAGATAGGCCAATGGGAGGACGATTGGAGAAGTGCAACGGGATAGGGAGTGAAGAGGCAGTGTGGGATTGGAGTTCTTTATGTTTCAGTTAAGCCTGGTTGGCTATAAATATTTCTAGTGATTGATTATCATTAGTCCACAACACACTCGAATCACTGCAACACTTCAGTGAACTCGACCTCCTGCGCATGAGACCCCGCAGGCGCTCCTGAACAAAAGTACGAGGTGCTTGTAGGACATAACCTCTGCCTGACATGAAGGGCTTGATGTAGGTCTGTCGAAGGACCAAAGTATCCCGTCTACAAAGTCACCACCTAGTGTTGATAAAGGCTCAAAGTTTAAATGGTGACAGAAACGTTTTTTTTTTTGCTCTCTCCTCTGTGATGTGAGAGATGTTTGAGAGTTTATCAAGAAAGAAAGAGGTGACAAGAATAGACAATGACATTTCAGTCACAGTTTATTTGTGACAGAAATCTTTTGGGATAGCTGTTGCAAATCCAGCAACGAGAGCTGTCCCACGTCAGAGTCAAAGTGTACGCCGGAGAGTGCGCCTTCTACAAGGTCCCGCTTCTTTTGTTGGAGGGCTATGATGCGCTGTTCAATAGAGTTCTCTATCAGGTACCGCACCACTGTCACCTGTTTGTTTTTGAGGATGTTGAGAGAGGCATAAAGAGAGGGGAGAGAATGGTTGGGTTTACCTGCTTGTCCTGTCCAAGACGGTGGGTGCGATCGATGGCTTGTTGTTCCACTGAAGGGTTCCGGTGCTCAACAGAAACCCTCCTTCTTTCATCATCGTGCTTCTTTCCTTTTCCTTTTCTTTTTCCTTTTCCTTTTCCTTTTCTTTCCCTTTGGTTTTGGATTTTCTTTTCGCGTCCTCTTCCAGTTCGTTCCAATAGGACACACTGTCCTCAGTATTCTCCAACTTCACCATCTCCTTCAGCGGTTGCGTCTTCGTTCCCGTGGTGCCCCCTACGGGCTTCAAGTCCCTCATCTTCAGCTTCGCGTTGCATCCCGGACAGGTACCCTCCGCCCAACCCGCTTTCCCATTGGGCGCTTCGCTCTCCTCTTCGAAGCCATACCGCTCCTTAAATAGATCCTGAATGCACATCAAACAGTACGAGTGATTGCATGCAGGGTTGAATACTGCATCCTCCTCCAAGTCATTCATACATATCACACATAGCCCTCCTCCTGTGTCATCCTGATGGTTACCCTTTCCCCCTCCAGTCTTCTCGCCAGTTACATCCAGTGATAAGGACTTTATCGGAGTGAGCAGTAATATGCTCGAGAAATCCAACCACAAAACTCCGCTACTCCGTCGCGGGCTCGGCGTGGCAGGAATAAATTCGTCTCTGAATGATTCTATATCAGAAGGAAGAACTCTACAAATAATGCATACCCTTCTTCTTTATCGACCGCGGTGTCCTGAGTGCTGGCTTCTGAGAATGCGAAGCCTGCTTCATCGTGGCTACCACTCTATCGTATTCCTTCTGCAGGTCGGCGAGGGAAGGCTTTCTATTGGTGCTTCGTTCCGCAGCCTTGAATCCTCTCATGACGGTACACATGAGGACAATGAGGGGATGATCGCAGCACTGCCGCAACCGAAGCAGCAACTCCAATATGTGGATGTAGTGTGTGTTCGCTGTCCCCGCTTCGAGATAGCTATCGAATATCGACTGCGCATTTTCTGTGTTTGAATGAAATTAGTTACAAATATATGGTTGTTATGGGA
>Ga0209935_1003093_pt1 | contig 18065 bp, 31 predicted proteins | sample ThiBio_1000_plan_2_FD_183958 | JGI IMG/M metagenome (GOLD analysis project Ga0209935, IMG submission 183958) | Wastewater bioreactor microbial communities from Cape Town, South Africa - Thiocy_cont_1000_plan (SPAdes) | ecosystem: Engineered > Bioreactor > Thiocyanate-remediating >... | reverse complement strand
TAGATAGATAGATAGATAGATAGATAGATAGATAGATAGATAGATAGATAGATAGATAGATAGATAGATAGATAGATAGATAGATTGATAGATAGATAGATAGATAGATAGATAGATCACGATAGATAGATAGATAGATAGATAGATAGATAGATAGATAGATAGATAGATAGATAGATCGATAGATAGATAGATTGATAGATAGATAGATAGATAGATAGATAGATAGATAGATAGATAGATAGATGGATAGATAGATCACGATAGATAGATCACGATAGATAGATAGATAGATAGATAGATAGATAGATAGATAGATAGATAGATCGATCACGATAGATAGATCACGATAGATAGATAGATAGATAGATAGATAGATAGATAGATAGATAGATCACGATAGATAGATAGATAGATCACGATAGATAGATAGATCACGATAGATAGATAGATAGATAGATAGATAGATAGATAGATAGATAGATCGATAGATGGATAGATAGATGGATGATAGATCGGGGGCGTGGAGTGCCTTGTGGAGGAAGGCCTTGCCAGTGGCGATCTCGTTGGCGATGAGCTCCTCGGTGACGTTGTCGACGCCGATGCCTTGGAACGATCGACGCCACTTGAGCGTGTCCCAGGCCATCTTGGTAGCAGCAGGGAGATCGAATCGTCTGGTATACACGAGCACAGATATCGATGTCGATATCGAGATATCAGCGAGGGAGAGCATGATATCTCGTTCGTTGGGTTCGGTCGGTTGGATCGTACCGGCTACGGAGGAACTTGAGCATGGTGACGTCGTCATCGAGGAAGCCACGCTCGCGTTCGGTGAGGCCGTCGGGCCACTCGGTGGCAGCGAGCGTGAGCAGCTCGGCGCGGAAGGTCGCGAGCGACTCCTTCTGCTCGTCGGTCAGGCACCACACGTAGCCCGTGCGCGCGTCGCCCTCGCTGACGGTGAGATCGCTCTCGGAGATCGATGCCATGGTTGTCGGAGGTTGTGTGGGTGGGTGTGGTGGGTGACCGAGGGGAGAGAGAGTGATTGTGGGGGAGGACCGGAGCAGCGGCAGCGGCAGCGGGGAAGACAAGCGACTGATGGATGGCGCTCGATGGCTGGCGCGATACCTCGGCGTTGCTGCTGGTGTCGCTGGAGGTATTCGTGGTCCGGAGTCCGAGGGTCTGAGAGCGTGCCTGAGGTTCCGGTGGCCTCTCTTGACGATTGGGGCGTTGGTACTGCCTCGATGGATATATTGCAGACTGGCTGCCCGGGTGGCTGGATGGCTGGATGGACACGGCCCTGGCCCGGGCTGGCTCCGACAGTGGTCGCTCGCCTGAGGCCTTGAGCACCGAGGTTGCGACCTCGTCGTCATTCGTCTCGTTGCCTCGCTGCGCTGCCTGCTCTCTCTCTCTCTCTCTCTCTCTCTCGTGCGTCTCATCCCAAGCTTCATCACGCAGCCAGAACAGTAGATCGATAGATACTCGGTGGTGGTATCGGTTGCCAGTCGATCGAGAGACCTCGGCGCTCCGAGCCGGCTCGATGAGCACAGCTCGCCCATGACGCTGCAGTTCCTCTCTCACTAGCGACATCGTTACCAGCGCCACTTGCCTTCCCTCCATCATGCTCGCAGCCGATGAACCTCCCAACACCGAGGCCGAGGCTGCATCAGCTGTATCAGCAGCGGCCGCATCATCATCAGCATCATCGTCACGTCGATCGAGCGTATCAAGCGACAACGATGGCGCTCGAGCCAATCAACCATCGCTCCCGCTCGGTGCGCATCCACTACGACCATCGACCGCTGCCAAGCGAGCGGCACTCGCCACGGCGTCGTTGTTGTACTCGTTCGCCTTCCCATGCATCTTGATCGCCGCCACGTTGTTCCGAGGCTCCGTGGTGTCGCTCGTGTACGCTGCTGGTGGATTGACGGCCGCCACTCTCACGCCTCATCCGGTGCTCGTCTGGCGCAGTACGATCTCAATCATCAATCCAATCATCCATCCAATCATCAATCATCAATCCAATCATCAATCCAATCATCAATCATCAATCATCAATCATCAATCCAATCATCCATCCAATCATCAATCATCAATCCAATCATCAATCCAATCATCCATCCAATCATCAATCCAATCATCAATCCAATCCAATCCAATCCAATCATCAATCCAATCATCAATCCAATCCAATCCAATCCAATCATCAATCCAATCATCAATCCAATCATCAATCCAATCATCAATCCAATCCAATCATCAATCCAATCATCAATCCAATCCAATCCAATCCAATCATCAATCCAATCATCAATCCAATCATCAATCCAATCATCAATCCAATCATCAATCCAATCATCAGTCCAATCATCAATCCAATCATCAATCCAATCCAATCAATCAATCCAATCATCAATCCAATCATCAATCCAATCATCAATCCAATCATCATCAATCCAATCATCATCAATCCAATCATCATCAATCCAATCATCAATCCAATCATCAATCCAATCATCAATCCAATCATCATCAATCCAATCAATCAATCCATTCATCAATCCAATCATCAATCCAATCCAATCCAATCATCAATCATCAATCCAATCATCAATCCAATCATCAATCCAATCCAATCACTGTTCTCACTCATGTACAATCGACAGATACCTTGACTCTGTGGGTCGCTCGAATCAATCTCTTCATTGCAACGTGCTTGACCGTCGGCGAGGTACACTGCACTGCTACCTCATCCACCGCACTCCTCACATCACCTGACTCCTTGTGCGACACCGACGACAACAACAAAGACTCTGTTCTTCGTGGTGGTTCTCTCGGATCCGAGTCTCATGGCATCGTACAACTCGACCTGGATATGGACCATGTTCGGATTGAAATGGAGGAACGCCACGATACTCGAGATCCTCCGCATGGCGCTGCCGAATGTCGTCGTGTGGTTCTGCTGCTTGCACGTGTACACGGCCGTCTACCGCCTCGGCAGCAGGCACTCGTCTGAGAAGCTCAAGTGTACGCTCATTCAATCACTTCATGCCATTCTCCATCCATTGAACGATGCTGTTCCATTTGTCTAGATACCAACATGACAGGATCCAAGAGGTTCGAGTTCTCGGCCACGGCACATGGCTGGGCCGTCTTGTTCCTCTGTAGCTTGGTCGGAATCGCCTTCCCATCGATCCAAACGTCGTTCGCACTCGGGTTGGCTCTCGTTGGCATCTTGGTCTTATCGTTCGGATATCCGGTGGCAGCATTGTTGTACTAGTGCGTGCTCCTGCATTCTCTCTCTCTCTCTATGCTCCGATTGCTGTTGAGTATTGACTCGATTGATTCGCACAGTTCATGGCCGATTCTCTTGGGATACAGCTTCATCTCGATACTGTTCTTGTGCCTGGCACAGGTGCCAGTGTTGCAATCCTTCTCGTCGGCGTACTTGCCAGCGTTCCTGTACGGCCAGCCGACCTTGTACTCTTCGAACTCTGCATGGTGGGAGTGGTGGCCCGTACTGTTGGAGCTCGCGGCTCTGATGGCGCTCTTCTGGTTCACGTGCCACTGGCGTCGCATGTTCGAGATCAAGAGCTTCATCGAGACCACGTGCCTGCCGGCGCACGGCGAGGCCGCGCTCGACCTCGACGCCATTCGCAAGCGTCCACCGTATCAAGGCGTGACGTACGACTTTAACAACCGCGTCGTCAACATGGTGCCCGAGCACTACTACGCCATCCGCGAGGTCTTCTCGGGACACGGCTGGAAGCTGGCGTTCGTCGCCTACATGATGGCGGCGCTGCTGACGCCTTCGCTCACGTCGTTGGTGCTCCTCGTGTACCTCTTTGTGATCGGCACCTATCTGCCGGGGCAGTGGGTCACTCGTGCACTGCCGGTGCTGCTATTCTACTCGGCCATTTGGCTCGCGGTGCAGAGCATCTATCAGATTGACTTTGGTGCCATCGAGGTACGACATGATGATGGCCATCCACATGTCATCTCTCATGCAGCTCATCGATTGACGCTGAATGTGTTGCTCTCGTTCTGTGCCACAGAGCTCGGACGAAGAGATTCTCTCCAACTTTGGTCTGGTAGTCTTCAATCCCTCGGTGCTGTATCTCGCCATCCAGCTGCTGCCCATCACACTGATGGCCATCTACTTTGGCTACCACTACTATGCCATCCGTGCGGCAATTATGTTCCGCACCTACCACTCGGCTGGAGGGCTCGTACACGAGTCTCCCAACCGGCCACCGTCGTCACAAGCGCCCGAGAGCCAGCCCATCATCGAGTCCTCGAGTCTCGTCACGACATGGAACTCTATCATGAGCAATCGTATCATACACACCATCGTGCAGATCATTTGGTTGTGTACGTAGCCGTAGTTCCTGTGTTGACCGCATCGCTTACTCACTCACTCACTCACTCACTCTCGGCATGCGGAACAGTCATTCAAGCAATCTCGTCGCATGTCGTGTTCGTGTCACTGGGGGCGCTGTACTTTTGCAGTCTGCAGTCGGTCAACATTCTCGATGCCGGTTACAGTATGCTGCGCGCATCGCTCTGGCACATACCTCCCACGCAATCTCTCACTCACGCTCTCGTGTGTACCACAGTGGCATTCTTCGTTATCTTTATTAGCAGTGAGCAGCTTGCCAAGAAGCTTTGGGTGCTATTGATCATCTACACCGAGTTCGTCATCTGCCTGCTGATGGCGTACCAAGTCTCGTGGACCTGCTCGTGGGACACCAACGAATGGATCGAAGTGATTGGACTCCGCCACTTTGATACGTGTGGCACCATGTCGGGCGTTCAGCTCATCTTCGGCCTCAAGTGGCACTTGCTCATCTTGATCATGACGAGCCTGCAGTTCTTGTTGTATCGCTCGGTACCATCAGGACTCGTGACTCGTACGACGCCGTGCCTCTGAGTCCTTGTATCGACGGCCAACACTCACCCACGAGATTCACCCCCACAGAGAGCGTCACACGCGAGCAGACTGAATTCATGGAGACGGTCAAGCAGTACCCATTGGTGTACTTGATCATGCTGGTTCGTTGGCCATCAGACAGTGAATCGCTAGTGACGCCACTGACACATTACACGCAACGACAGGCGATTCGCTCGCTGTACCAGACCTACGGCTTGATGCTGTGCTATCTTGCATTCTTCTTGACCGGCTCGCTCATGTCGCCGTCACTATTCTCTGGATTGTACGCACCGCTGTCGTCGCTTCCGCACTTACTCGAGCACTATCTCACTCACTCATGTCGTTCGTTGGAATCGTAGCTACCTACTCTCGACGCTCGTGTGCTTGTTTGCGCACTTCTTTGCCAAGCGCTCGCTGCGTGTCATTCGCTCCTTCTGGCCAGTGATCGTCACTGTCAACACTGGCATCTTCGTCACGGTATACGTCTATCAGTTTCAGGACCTGGCCAACGCGATCCAGAAGCACTGGCCCGTCAGCAACAGTACGCATCAAGTGTGGCTGCAATGGCACACGGTACTCGTGGTTGCTGACATTCAATGGTTCGGCCATCTCGTAGCGACATTCAGTCCAGCCGATCTGGGCCTCGTACTCTACACGCACAACCTCGAATGGGCACTCCTCGGCAATGCCTTCTGCTTCGTACTCTCGATCATGCAGGGTTGGTCTTTTGTGGCCGTGTACTCGGTACGGCGTCGTTCACATTCAACGAATTGGTTGCCTGATTGATTGAATGACTGATTGATTGATTGATTGATTGATTGATTGATTGATTGATTGATTGATTGATTGTTTGATTGATTGTTTGTTTGTTTGTTTGCAGGCGGAGCAAGACGAACAGAAGAAGGCCAAGAAGCACAAGTTCTTCGTACGTGGCAACAATGGTCGATAACCAGCCGACTGAATGAATGCCGTGCACTCACACGGTTGTTCTCGTTGCTACAGCGCAATCCGATTCGTAGCAAGGAGAAGTTCTCGGTGTTGGTGGTGTTCCTCAAGTTCGTGCAGCGAATGGTGATGCTGCACGCCGGCAAGGTCTTTGCCTTGGTGACCTTCATCGTGTGCGTGTCGAACGTGTCGGCCTTGCATCTGGTGCTGTTCCTCGCCTTGGTCGTACTGCTATTCGTCGTGCCACACTCGCGCATTGTGCTCTTCCACGGATTGACGCTCTTCATCTTCCTGTGGCTTGCGGTACGTGCAAATGCGCTTGCTCCCGCCGTCGAGCAGGTGGCTCGTTCCGGAGCCTCACTCGGCAGGTGCATTCGTAGATGCTGTCGGCCACTGCATATGCCTTCCAGTTCTCGGGCTTCCAGCAGCTGCTCGGCAAGATTGCCAACCAGAATCTGCTGGATTGGTTCGGCGTCGGCAGCTGCTCGTGTGCCAACCTGACACAGGGCTCGATCTGCGTGTGCGAGTTCGTCGAGCAGCTATTGTACTACATGGCGCTCTTCTCCTTGGTCGTGCTCCGCTTCGCCGTTCGCTGGCGAGTCGTGTGGGAGCAAGTACGCCTCACGTCCTGCTATGTGCACGTCGTTCGAGATCGGAACCAGTCTGACTCGATGAGCGTGCGTGTGTCGATGCAGGACCACCCGAACGCCGAGCTGATGTTGTTCACGAGCGAAGAATTCATGCACAAGCAGCTCACCACTCGAACGATGGAAGCCCGCGTGCGCTACTTCCTCTCGAACCTCTTCTCGGTCGGCGGCCACTTGATCTTTGCCAGCGCGCTGATCTTGTGTGCCGTCATCCGCCGCAACATCTACAGCATCTTCGAGGTCATCTTGTCGTTCACCGTCATTTTGTTCCCGCGCTTGGTCAAGCAAAGTACGCATCTGCCACTTGAGCGAGCGAGCGAGCGATTACAACTTGGTGAGTGAGGGTACTCACGACAAGGGCATTGGGTACACAGCTCTCTCGACCTCGATGATCGTGAGCTTCTTGCTGTTCGCATTGTGCTTCCAGTGGCTAGGACTGCTGGGATTCCCGGACCCGACGCAGTACCTCTTCTCGGGCTTGTCGCCCGACGACCGTCAATGGCTCGGCATGAGCAACTTCAATCCCTACCTGCTGATCGCCGACTTTATCGTACTGCAGCTCGCCATCTTCTTGCTGCATGCGAGAATCAATCAGATCTACGCTGCTCGCGCCGCGGCTGCGCCAGTCACCGTCAAGCTGCAGATCGAGAGCACCATCGATCGAGAGCTGCGCCATTCGTCGCAGCCGTACACTTCGTCGGATTCCGGTACGTCGATCTCGCTCCTTCGATGCGAGCCAGTCGCTTACGCTGCTTCAGCCAACTCCGACGTGGCCACAAACGTGTCGCATCTTGCTTCAGATCCGCTCGCCGACGATGATAACGCGCTCGAGACCGATGCACTCCTCGATGGTCATGCCGAACGTGCCGAGGTCCAGGCAGATTCCAGCGATATGATCGTCGAGGACGATGAGGACGAGGATGACGAGGATACGATCGTTGCTGCCGCTGCTCGTAGCTCGATTGCCGACATACATCAGGGCGACATCACGGTGCAGGCCGACGACCGCATGGTGCGAGTGGGCGACAGCGAGATTCACGACTTTACAGGCAAACCTCGCTCGTGGGGCGACTGGATGCAATGGGTGTATTATCGCTTCTCGAGCACTGCCGTGTTGTTCATATTGCTGTTCGGTAGTACCGTTCAAGGTGCGTTCAGAGCGAGCAAGAGAGAGAGAGAGAGAGAGAATACGAAGCAACTCACAATGAATGCTCGCGTGATGAATGCTGCAGCCAACTTGCTCTCGCTCGGATACATGCTATTGGCTCTGTTCCTGCTATCAGCCTCCGAGCTACGCTACCAACTCTGGCTCGCGTCGCAGACCTACTCGTTCTTCGTCGTGGTTCTTCGTGTACGGCGTCGAATAATTGTGCATTCACATCGGCCAATCTGACCAACTCCCGGCTCCGGCACGCAACAGCTCTTGTTCCAATGCCCTTGGATTCCAGGCAGCTCGGATCCGTCGTCGTGGCAGGTGATTCTCGGTCTGTACAAGCTCGACTTCGTGGCCGCCATCAATCCCTTCTCGCAGCAAAGCATGATCTACGATTGGGCCATGTTCATCACACTGAGCTTGCAGACCGGAGTACGAACGTAGCCCGATGCTCACTACCTCGGGAGATCCTTCAAGAGCTGACCTATCGAACGCGTGTATGCCGCAGGTCTTCCGGGCACCCGAGTTTCAACTCGTGGTTCGCTGGATCGAGCGACAACAACACGACGCACACGCTCGTGCCGTGGCCGAGTACACTTCCCACGTCGAGCGGCTCACGATGCAACAGCGCTCATACGAACAGGAACAACACGAGCGTGCAATGCGAATGGAGCGAAGTACGTAATGATCTCGTGGTGATTGATTGGTTCTGCTGGCTGACAACTTGAGCAATGTAGTTCGTGAGTTCCGCCAGCGCAAGTTGTACTTGCACGATGAGCAGCACACCACGTACTCGACTACCACCGTCAAATCGATAGTGCTTCAAACCTACGCAGCAGGTATGGTTGCCTTGATTGTTATCGATTGCTTCTATCCTTCTGACCTCTCTCTCTCTCTCTCTCTCTCTCTCTCTCTCTCTCTCTCTCTATCAACAATGACAGAGGTTGCATCAACGGAAGAAGACCCAATGGATCCCAATCGCGAAGCAGAAGACGCCTCGACCGACACTGCTTCGGCATCCTCTGTGCCACCAGAGGGTGAACCTCAACAGCAACCAGAAGCTGCCACTGCAGAGCAAAAAGCAGCAGCAACAGCAGCAACGGCAGCAGCAGAAGGAGGAGCTGGGGGTGATACCTCTCACACTGCTACCGAGCAACAACCCAAGCCAACCTTGTGCGCCAAGTGCAAGCACGTCTTCAATGTCATGATTGACAAGTGCTACTTTGCACTGATCGGCATGCTGTATACATTCGCTCGCACGAAGCCAGGTACAATCGCGAGATCGGTCGTTTTTTGATGGCTCCTACCGTTTACTGAGTGACTCTCGTTTCGGTGATGTGATTAGATCCGACACGCACACGCACCATGATGATCGCCGTCGGTCTCCATGACGTGGTCGAGAGACACAGCACAGGAATCGTGTATATTGCCTTCATCGCCAATGCGATAGCCAACGCCGACCTGATTAGCATCATCTATCCGTTCTCGATGTTCGTCTACGCACTCATCGAGTATCCTTATCCGAACAGCGTATGTCGATGCTCTCGATGTAAGATCGCTTGCTTGAGATGAATGCTAATCGCTCGGTGACAACAACAGAATTACTGGAGCGCAGCATTGGCGTACACGGTGGTAGTCTTGTGCATCAAGTTCATGTTCCAGTTCCCGGTCTTTGGCGTGTGCACCAACTCGTCCGGCACGCTCGTGTACTGGTGTGCGTCTGCCAGCCGCCTGACGGCATCCGAGGCGCCCAATCTCCCGTTCATTGGCAACCTGCCGCGCGTCATCGGTATCTCGCAGAGCACGTATTGGTTCGGTCTCGGTTCGTTCTTCGACATTGCGGTCCTGTTGGCGTTGTTGTGGTCGCGCTACATTGCGCGCAAGCGTGGCACGTGGGTCTTTGTGGCGGCGCTGCGACAGCAGCAGCGCATCGAGTTTGAGCGTTCCAAGCGCGAACAGGCCATCGAGAAGGCCCGCGAGCGCGCAGCCAAGGTCAAGGCCTCGCCGGCGCTGTTCGATGGCGATCTCCAGGCCGGCGACGCGCTCGAGTACCTCGACCAGTTCATCGACCGCACGCTCGAGTACTCGCCGCCGCCAACCTTACAGTCGCAACCCTCGTTGGAGCTCGTGATGCCCGAGACGTTCCAGACCTTGTTGGAGCAATCGCAAGCAGCCGAAGAGCAAGAGCCCGACAACGTGACGCTGTGCTCGTACGTATTCGTGACGACTTGGCCGTCGTTGTGGTGGCGAGAATCTCGTTGGTCTAATGTGGCCTTGGCAGTCCTGTGGTTTGGAGCCTGAGGAGCCTCAAGAACCTGCCGGGCGAGATCGTGTTCTACCTGTACCGCGTCGGTATTCTCGGCATCAAGGGCATCACGGGCCGCGACATGGACTTTTATTCGTTCATCTTTGCGAGCGACCTGCTGGCATTCTTCTGGATGACCGTGTTCGAGAACTACTTTACTGGCAACCCGAACTCGTCTTGGATCGTGTTCTTGGTGCAGAGCAGCATTCCCAAGAACCTCTTCTTCCTGCTGCTCACGCAGTTCCTCATCATTCTGCTCGATCGAATCATTTATCTCTACAAGTCGATCCGGTACGCGAGTCTTCATGCCATCTGCCATGCCATGCTTTGATCTCGGTCGAGATGGCAGTCTGACCAACCCGCTGGCACGTGTGTGACAGACTCAAGATGCTCCTGCAGTACACGACACTGATCTTTGTGCACATTTATCTGTTCTACATGCTGCCGGTCACGAACAACAAGCCCTTCTACTTTTCGTGGACCTTGGTGATCTTTTATCTCTTCAAGTGCTGCTACTGGGGCTTCTCGGCGCTCCAACTTCGTCGCGGTTATCCCGTGGTCATCAACGAACGCCGAATGCCCAAGGAGTTGCGCATCTACCATTCGCTCTCGAGTATGTCAGAGTTCCAAGGGGGCTTGCTTGTCTCTCTCTCTAACTCGTAGCTCGTGGATCGTTGATTGTAGTTGCCTTATACCGAGCGATTCCTTTCGTATTTGAACTTCGTACCGTCATGGATTGGGTGATCGAACCCACAACACTCAAGGTATGCTTTCTGCTCTCTCCCCCTCGCTCGCGGTTAGCCTAACTTCAACCATCCTCCAATGTGCCAGCTTGGTGAATGGTTCCAGTTCGAGGACATTTCTGCAAGCCTGTACAAAGTACTCGCTCGTACGTTACTCGCATTGTGGTGATGGTGACGGCTCGCGGCTTCTTACCAGCGAACGCTCGATATGCGCAGAACGACGCCGTGAACGCTTCCGCAAGTTCGACAGACCGCGCCCTGTGGCACTCAAGTGCTGCATCGGCAGCTGTCTCGTCATCACGATCATTGGCGTCATCTGGTTCCCGCTCTTCTTGCTCAGCAGCGCCAATCCGGCGCTGAAGCCGAATCCCGTGCTCTCGTGCACGACCGAGATTGGTATCAGTGGCTTCTCGCCCTTCTATGCTGCCACTGTCGATCGCTCGATTGCTAGCAGTGTCAACGAAGAGCAGGTAACGATTCCCTGCCTAATGCGCGCGGTGCCTCTCTCTCTCTCTCTCTCTCACTCGATGGCTGTTCGCATGGAACGTGTAGTTCAGCATTATCTCGAAGGTCTACAATCTGCCTTCGTCATCCAGACGTGACACACAGCTCGTGCAGTTACGGGCGTACTCGGATACACAATGGGATCTGACACCACCTGCACTGAGAGCATTAGAGATTGCTCTCCAATCGACCGACATCTTCCTCTCGCTGCGCTTCACGTTTCTGCGCCAGAACCCATCCGACCAGAAGGTCATGATCTACGAGTCGCTGTACCAGCTCAACGAGACGCTGCGTGACGCCTTCCTCGACGTGCTGAATACTACGAGCCCCACAACGACGCTCACGCTGCCGTCATTGTACCCGTCCTACCTCCGGTTGCCGATCACTGGCAAACCCTTGTACGTCTCCACAAGCAATCACGTCACTCGATGTCGCTCGCTCTCTCACATGCGAGAGAAATTCGCAGGGTACCGCCGGTTCCGTTCAAATCCGTCGCGCTCTCGTTCAATCGCTCGATCTCGGTGCAGACCGTGATCGAGCCATCGGGGCCCACGGAGGTCTCGCAGCTTCTGGCGTACTGGGGCTGGCGCGACCTGGCACCCAACCCGTGGAGCAAGCCCGAGAATCTTGCGCCTCAGCTCGTGGTTGTAAGCACAGAGCTGCCGACTGGCATCACCTCCACACTGGCTACAGCTGGCATCATTGGCTTGTGTACGAATCACATCGGATCGCATCATTGCAAGCTCGTACTGATACATCCCTGCTGCCTTAGATTTGGGCGTCGTGCTGGCGGTCGGCCGCTTCCTGCGCATGGCAGTGACGGGACTGCAAGCCAACATCATATTCCAAGAGCTGCCAGGTCCGTCTGCCCTCGCAGTGCCGATGCCAATGCGTACAAGCTTCACTAACGTCACAACTGCACGAGTAGATCCACGACCGATCATGCGCCTGTGTGACGACATCTATATGGCTCGCCAGAGTGGCCAGATGGAGGTCGAACAAGCGCTGTTCCGCGAGCTGATAGAACTCTACCGATCGCCCGAGAGCATCATCCACTACACCAAGCCACACGCACAGTGACACTGAGCGCCATCGCGAATACCACCTAGCTGTACTTGTACTCTACTCGTTCAAACTATATTCGTTGTTATTGATTGTTTGATTCAATCCGCATCATTGTCACGATACGCTGGCTGTTCGATGCCACTCAACTCGCTCAAAACTGCGGCACCCACCAGCCACACTCGTACTCACTCTTTCGCTCACTCATCGTCGTCTGCCTTGGGAGGAGGCGCAGTGCGTCTGCGCTTCGAAGCGTGCTTGTCGAGGTCAAGGGCCTTGAGAATGGCCGAGCGCTCGGCGATCTTGGGCAACAGCTTCTCGGGCACCGGACGGAACTCCTTGGTGCCCTTGTTGTCGCTCACCAGCTGCACGACCACGTTGCGGCCGTCGATGCGCAAGCCGTCGGCGGCCTCGAGCGCTCGCGTCGCTGCCGAGTGGTGCGCGAACTCGATCATCGCGAAGCCGCGACGCAATCCCGAGTCGTGGAAGCGTGGCAGACGCACTTCCTTGAGCACGCCGTAGTTCTTGAAGATGCCCTCGAGCTTGGCTTCGTTGGTCTGGAAGTTGAGGTTGCCGACGTACACCGTGCGACGGTCCTTATCATTGGCAAAGTCTGATTCAACACACACGCACAATCAGTCAATCAATCAATCATTCAATCAATCGTTCGAGCTGCGTCAAGCACACGATCGAGTAGCACATACTGTCCTTCTTGGCAGGTCGATTGGCAGCGAGATTGACTCGCAGATGCTCGGTGCCGAGCTTCTTGCTGTGCAACTCCAGCGCCTTGAGCGCACTCTCCTCGTCGGCATACTCGATGAAGGCACACGCGAACGCTCCGACAGCTCGTGCGTTCTTGGGCGGCACGAGATTCATATGACTACTCTCACAACCAGCGAACGGCTTGCGTATGAGCGGGACGTTGGCGGAAGCAGCGGCACCATCGTCACATACACGATCTTGCCGTAGTTGCGCATCAGTCGCTTGAGCTTGGCCTCGTTGATGGCGGCAGGCAGTTGTCCGACGAACACCGTGCGTCGTTGTTGCTCGGCGATGCGCTCCTTGCGTGACGCTTGCTTCGTTCCTTCGGCGGCCTCCGATGACTCCTCGGCCTCGAGCTCGAGCTCGGCATGCTCCTCCTCCTCCTCAGCATCTTCTTGATCATCGTCATCATCATCATCGTCATCGTCATTGCGTTGAGGTTGTCGCTTGGATTTGTGGCTCTTGATCTTGACCTTGCTGTGCGTATCCTCTGCCTCATCATCGTCTTGATCATCATCATCATCAGCTTCGAGCTCCTTGTGTTTCGACACATGCTTCGTCGAGCTCTTGCTCTTGCTCAAAGTCTTGGCGGGCTTCGCGGTCTTCTTGCTCTTCTTGCGAGCAGCTCCATCGTCGTCCTCATCGACATACTCGCCACGATCGTACGCAGCGAAGGCCGCTTCGATCGCTGCGTCATCGAGCTCCAGATCGTCGTCGCCGCCATCATCCTCCTCATCATCGCGTCGTTTGCGCTTCAAACCGACCACTTCATGCTTTGAGCTCTTGGTCTTGGAGCTCTTGGAGCCTCGATCTTCGTGTCGTCCCATTGGTCGGTAACAAGAGACGAGATATCGATAGAGATCAAGCTCGCTAATCAGAGATCAAGAGATAGATGATGCAGCAAGAGATGAGATATCGATAGAGATCAAGCTCGCTAATGAGAGATCAAGAGATAGATGATGCAGCAAGAGACGAGATATCGATAGAGATCAAGCTCACTGATCAGAGAGATCAAGAGATGGATGCAACAAGAGATGAGATATCGATAGAGATCAAGCTCGCTAATCAGAGAGATCAAGAGATAGATGATGCAACAAGAGATGAGATATCGATTGTGATCTAGCTTGCTAATCAGAGATCAAGAGATAGATGTAGCAACGAGATGAGATATCGATTGTGATCTAGCTCGCTAATGAGAGATCAAGAGATAGATGCAACAAGAAATGATATATCGATTGTGATCTAGCTTGCTAATGAGAGATCAAGAGATCGATGATGCAGCAAGAGATGAGATATCGATAGAGATCAAGAGATAGATGCAGCGACGACGAGGAGGAAGAAGAACAGCAGTGCCATCGATCGATCGAGCGTCGCAGTTGCTTCGTTGCCTCGTCGTCGGTGCCGCCATCATCGTCGTCCATCGTTCTGCTGCCGCTGTCGCAACCACGCACCCTCCCGCCCCCTCCCTCTCCCTCTCTCGACCCTTCAATCTCTCAACGCCCACACGCCACACCACACAAGCTCCTCATCGATACCACCGAGACCCTGGAACTCATCCTCTCATCCATATCGCGTCACACTCCCGCACACTCTCCTCGACTCTCTCGCTCATCGGGCATCGCAATCCACGGCGCCATCAGCCGGTGGTCGAGCACCCTCGCTCCCTCCCCTCCCACACCACCACCAACAACCCCTGCTACAACCACTTCCACTACCATTGTTGTGTAACCACTGCTGCCGTCCCTCCGAGGCCTCTCTGGCCTCTCGGTGAGCCGCACCTCGTCTCGATTCCCTGCCGCGCGCGCGCGCTCGCTTGCGTGAGGTCCTGCGGCACCTCGCGCCTCCATCGTCGCCGCTCGCGCCACCATGATGCAAAGCATGCGTCGTCGCTTCAGCAGCATCGGTGCTGGCTGGATCCTCGAGTCTACCCCGCCACCGAGCAGCTCGCCAGCTCCTTCCTCCAGCACTGCTGCCCCAACCAACACCACCGCATCCTCCTCATCATCGTCATCATTGACTTCCTCGAACACGATCTCGGCGCCATCCTTGCTCTCGAGCGAAGCCCAACAGATACCAATGCGACGCATGGCAGCAGCCGGCGTCGGTGGAGCTTCGATCTCGAGCGCCAACAACAGCTTCAGCGGCAGCGACAGCATGTCGTCGTCGTCGCCCGCGAGCGCCCACGACGACGAGCACGAGGAGGGCGAGCTCTTCGTCGAGCAGCTCATGTCGTTCTTGGCCGACACCTGGCGCTACGGCTTCGGCAGCTCGCCGCCATCGCCCGCCATGTCATCGTCCTTACCGAACGTACTCATGACGTCGTCGTCCTCCTCCTCATCATCCTCATCATCTTCCACATCATCGAGCACTGCGATTGCGTCCGACGCTCACTCGACATCAGCCACCTCTCCTCCGATCTACACCTCGCTCTCGGCCTCGGCCGCCACGACAATGACGCTCGATGGGCTCGGTGGTACTGCCACAATGACGCCACCGTCTCTTTCTAGCAGCAGTGGCGTCGGTGGCTCCTTTACCGCGCCACCGCCGCAGCAACCAGCGCCACCGCCGCCGTCGTTGCATCCGAACCAACAACACTCGCATCTGTTGTTGCGAGACGACACTCATGCCTACTACCATCACTCACCTCCTCATCTCGGCGCCAACAACTCGACCGGTATGAGTCGAGTCTCATCGCGAACGCTTCTGAACGATGCGCTGCTGGATTCCTCTGCGACGACATCATCAACAACAGGCATCGTGACACCGACGTCCTCACTACCTCGCGTATCATCTCGAGCTCTGATCAATAGCACTGGCAGCAACGACTCTGGTGGAGGTGCTCGCATTCACTACTCGGAGTACCACTGGTTCGATCTTCCGATCGAGGTGCGCGAGATCGTGTTCTCGAAGCTGCGAGGCCTCAAGAACGCTCGCATCGCACTCGTGTGCAAGAGCTGGCGCCACGAGTTCTTTCACTCGCGCGTCTCGATGGACCTCTCGGTGTCGCAAGTCGGGCTGCTGGATCAAGGCACCGTGCGGCGGCTGATTCGACTGGCGCCACGAACGCGAAGGTTCTCGCTCGACGGGCAGGAGCGACTGTGGTTTTTGTTCAGCACCACGGACGCGCTGCTCAACAAGCTGACGCAACGACTCCCGACGCTGCCGTCAGTCAATGGCTTGTACTGCAGCATCACCGACATTGCACGCTCGACGGCCGCGACGGCGTCAGCTGCGGCATCCACGCTACAGCAACAGGGTGGCGTCGGAGAGCAGATCTCATACATTCGCAACTCGAGCGGCACGCTGCTGGCGCGACACTACCTGAACCTCGTGAGCGACTGCGGCACCATTACCGACTCGAGTCTGCAGAGCGTGCAGAACCAGCTCGAGAACATTACGGATCGCGGCCTGCACATTGCACAGACGCTACCGGACCTGACGCAAATGCAACAGCTGACCGACAAGGGCCTGCATCACATTGCGCACCTGCTGCCCAAGTCGCTGCATCTGGCACGCGGCGAGACCGTCTCCGACAAGGGCGTCAAGCACATTGCGCGTCATCTGCCGCTGTTGCGCGAGCTCGACCTCGCCAAGTGCAACATCTCGGACTTTGGCATGCAGCAGATTGCGCTCGGCCTGCCGAAGCTGCTGCATCTCGACGTCTCGCACTGCGAGAACGTCACCGACAAGGGCGTGCGCCACCTGGCGGCCTACCTGCCGCGCCTGCGGTCGCTCAATCTCTCGCGCTGCAGCATCGGCGAGCAAGGCCTGCGTCACATCACCGAGGCCATGCGACATCTGCGTGCCTTGGCGCTCGACGAATGCAAGGCGCTCGCCGACCGCGAGCTGGGCTTGCTGGCCGCCAGCCTCGGTGACTCGCTCGAGAGCCTCAGCATCGCGCACTGCGAGGAGGTCACCGACGACGGAATCGCCGCCGTGGCGCGCCATCTCACGCGCCTCGAGCGCCTCAACGTCGGCCACTGCCACAGCCTCACAGACCTCGCGGCCTCACACATGGCGCGCCTCGTGCGTCTCGAGGCACTCGATCTGCGCTACTGCTACAACATCTCGGACGTCGGCATCTACGACCTCTCGGCCGCCTTGACCGCGCTCACGCACCTCAATCTCGAGTACTGCTACAATCTCCTCGACGTCGGCATCAACTACGTGGCGCAGTTCCGTCGCTTGCGCTCGGTACGCCTCGGTGGTTGCAGTTCGATCTCGGACGCTGCTGTCGATGAGTTGCGTGAGCAATGTCCTCATCTCGCCATCTCTCTCGAGCTCTCGGAATAAGCGATTGCTTCGTTCGGATGGACTGCCTCGAATCATCTCGTCGTCGACTCTGCTAATATCTTGTAGATAGAGAGGCTACTGTGAATACATCATCATCATCATCATCATGATGGTATTTGCTTGCTAAACCAACGAGATCGAATCGAATCGAATCAGTTGCTTCGAGATCAGGAAGGATTGTGGTGAATAAGTGTGCGAGTGCGCACACGCGTTTTTTTGATATGATGTGATCGGTTGCTTGGTCGTAGTTGTACTTGAAGATGCAGATGATGGAGACGATGATGAAGGAGTACGAATACTACTATATCACTCGGAGACGCCTATTTGAGAGAGCGAGAAGGAGAAAGAGAGCGAGAGAGGCAAGAGAGAAGGGGATAGGTCGCATATAGTCGTGAGATCAACAAAACCGCACGCCGTGATCGAAGAACCAACCACGGCGTATCTCGGGCGTCAATGGCCGTACTGTCGTCTTACTCATCGACGTCAGCAGCCGTTGCAGCAGCAGCCGCCACGGCACCTGCGGTCGAGGTCTCGCCCGAAAAGTACCGATGCAGCGGGAAGGCGTTCTTGAGGCGTGCACGATACGAGTCGGCCTCAGCTTGCTGGCCGAGAGCGAGCAACAACGCGTGGGCCTTGTGGTACGCGTCAAAGTTGGTGTAGTTGCTCGAGGGCTCGAAGCTGCTGATGAACGACGCCGCTTGTACCGCGCAACTCGCGTCAAGCG
>Ga0209935_1003090_pt1 | contig 18075 bp, 29 predicted proteins | sample ThiBio_1000_plan_2_FD_183958 | JGI IMG/M metagenome (GOLD analysis project Ga0209935, IMG submission 183958) | Wastewater bioreactor microbial communities from Cape Town, South Africa - Thiocy_cont_1000_plan (SPAdes) | ecosystem: Engineered > Bioreactor > Thiocyanate-remediating >... | reverse complement strand
TCTCGTCGCAGACGCCAAGTCGAGATCCTCAGCGGCGATGGATTGCTGTACTCGACCATCGACGAGGACCACTTCAAGGCCGCCGATTAATCTGCTACTGTCGCGCCACGCACGCCAAGCATCCACCGCCTTGCTCGCGGACATAGCGCCACCACCACCCGCACCACCCGCAGGCGCACGAGTAGAGCAGCGGCTGCAGCGATTCGTTTGTAAAGACCTCTCTCACATTTCGTCATTGCGTGCGTGGTGTTCGATGCTACCGTCGACGCGATTCCTTGCTGCTCTTGGTGGCATTCGCGAGCGCCGACATTCGCTCGTGGCTGCCGATCACCACCCGCCGATAGTACTCGTCGCCTTGCTGCTGGTCCGGTGCCTCGTGATAGGAAATCACTCGCCCGTGCTTCTCGAGGTCGCCGAGCACCTTGGTGTAGCTGTGGAACCTCGGATACCGAAAGGCATCGACGTGCACCAATGGCGGCAGCACGACGTGCAGATGTAGGTGCTTCACTGACACGGGCAGGTTGAAGCTGTGGCCATCGGTGGTGAGCGCGAGTATCACGAGCATCACGAGCATCACTCGCTCGAGCCTCGGCGTACCCAGTAATCACGTGCTCGAGCGCGTTGGCTCTCGTGACGAACGACGGAGCGAACGGCAGTACACTCGCCAGGCCTGCCTCGAGCATCTCCTGCAGCAACGGCACATGGGATCGATTCAGCACCGAGATATCGGCGATCGGTTCCACTGGAATGCGTGAGGAGTCGAGTCAAGTCAAATCGCGTCGAGTCAGGCAGGTTGAGCAGATGGCACTCTCTCACACAGACAGACAGCGAGATATCTGAGAGGGAGGATATAGTCAAAGTGGTACGGCGAGATCTTGAACTTGTCCTCGAATACCACCACTCGGTCGCTGCGATACACGACTAGATGCTCGGTCTGCATCGCGCCACACATCCGGGTCAGTACCCACCCAGCTTCCAGTCATCAGACAAGCAAGCACGCACATCGCTGCCGTGCACGATCGCAAGGAACGGGTTCTCGGGCAGTGCCACCGCATCCTCGGGCCTGCAATGCCACCTTCTGATCAGTGGCATCATCGAGTCTCTCGTTGTGTGTGAAGCGTACGAGAGCAGCGGGAAGGTGCACGCCGTGCAGCGTGTGGCGATCGTGGCATTGGGCTTGCCGCATGCACGACAGAGCAGCTTGATGCTGTGTCCGTGTGGTTCGCTCGGGAGGCGGCGCTGCTGTTGCTGTAGCGCACGTAGTTGTGTCTGGCGCTGTGTCGCAATCTCGCGAAGCCGTGTGCGGAGAATCTCCTTCTGCCATCGAGCGAGGACCATCGGCTCGTGCACGTTGGCGTCGTACAGTCTGCTGGACTCAAGCGTCGCATCATCGTCGTCATCATCGCTGACGCTGCTGGTGGAAAACGAATGCCACGTTCGAGCGCCTGGCTTTACTATCGTCCGAGGTACTAGCATGCGGGAGTGTGACGAGACGCCCATCGATCGACGAGCAAGGCCAAGCAGCAGTGGCGCTGGCGAGCGTGATGCCATCAGCAAGATCCAAGAGCGAGCGAGTGCGCGTGTTGGTAAGCGAGGGCGAATGAAGGAATGTCGCTCAAGCCATCTCGCGCTCTCGTATCCACCCCGCGACTCGGGCTCTCACGCTGCCCCGGCTGCGTACTGGCGTGGTGCTGGCGAGAGTCAGTCGTTGTCGTCAGCTTGTGTGTGTGTCTTGTCCGAGCCCGTCGTGGCGTGGCTGATGTCGTGGACGTAGTTCCACCACATGGCGTCGACGAGCAGGTACATGAGCTCGCGAGGCAGCGCCGACAACACGGTCGTATCGTCGTTCCGCAGCTGGAAGAGTACGTGCACCAGCTCGCGAAAGGCATGCGGCGCTTTCGAGTGTTGCGACGGCTGCCACTCACGCAGCTCGTGGAACATGGCGCGCAGCCGCGCGTTGTGCATGGTTCCCGACACCACGACCCACGGATAGGTCGGCTGCTGGAGCGCCAGCGTGTGGCACACCAACTCCTTCTCCGTCGGCAGCAACAAGCCATCAATGTTGCGCGCCGGTTGTACCGTCAGCCGCGCCTCCGTATCGCTCAGCTGGAACTCGAGCATCACCAACATGCCACCGCTGCACCAGTGCGTCAGCTGGTGCACGCTCTCGCCCCACGAGCAGTCCGAGCGCGGACAGTGCCCGACGCCGACCATCGACGATTGGCCCTCAGTCTGGAGGAAGAACTGATAGGTGCCGGGTTGGGTCATCTCGAACTCGGACCAACACGAGTAGCCTGCGATGGCGCGCACCGATCTCGCGTATCAGCACCAAGCTTATCGACAAGTCCTCACACAGAGGTGTGTGTGTGTGTGTGTCGCCTACTACCTCCATGACAGCTGGAGCCAGGAATATAGACGGTGGTATTCGAGTCCTCGAGGAGAATATCTTCGAATTTGGGAGCGGCCCAGGTCCAAGGACCGCACCAAACCTCCATCAACGCACGAGAACGAGAGAGCGAGATTGGTTGGCAGGCACGAGAGAGCGAGCGAGATTGGCTTGATGTTGATGCTAGTTGAGGAAGAAGAACAGCAACGTCGTCGATCAGATCGCTCTCTTCTTCTCTTCGTTGCCCTGCGCCACCAACACCTCTCTCGCTCGATCACATCGTGGCTTAGCGTGTCGTGTGTCGATCACCATGTCCGGCGACGACCTTCAAGATGGAGTGCGAAACTTCGCCATGGTGGCTGGTAACGGTAACCGACAGCTGGCCGAGGCTATCGCACAGCACGTCGGCATCTCGCTCATGTCGTGCGACGTGAGCAAGTTCACCAACTCCGAGACGCGCGTCAAGCTGAACGAGAGCGTCCGAGGTCGGCCGGTGACCATCATCTGCTCGCCACGACCCGGGCACATTAACGATGACCTCATGGAGGTGTTGGTGCTCGCTGATACCTTGAGGCGATCGAGGTTCGTTTGATTTTGACGCCTCGTGCTCTCTCGCGCTCTCTCTCGTGCTCAGCTGGTCGCGCATCGTGGTGTACGTGGTGTAGTGCTACCGAGATCACGGCCGTCATGCCACTGTTTCCGTATGCTCGTCAGGTAGGTCCAGAGAACTTGCACGCCATCTGCATCGGCTCATACATGTGCGTGCAACTCACTCGTTGCCATCGAGAATAGGATCGCAAGTCGGAGGGCCGTGTACCGATCACGGCGGCGCTCGTCATGAACCTGCTCGAAGCCTCTGGCGTCACGAGGATCATCACCATGGTACCGTGATCGTTCGCTTGCTCGATCTCAAGCCAGCCCTCTCTCTTCACTCGATGACCACCGATCGATGTGGATTGACGAATGGACGCGTACGTACAGGACCTGCACTGCGGCCAGATCCAGGGCATGACCACGCGACCGGTCGACAACATCTTTGGCAACCTCGAGTTCGCGCACTGCGTCAAGTCGCTGTGTGCCGAGCGTGGCCTCGATCTGCGCACGCAGGTCGCCATCATCTCGCCCGACGCCGGTGGTGTGCCGCGTGCCAAGCATCTCAAGGAGTGCACGGGCGCTGGCGGCTTGGCCTTCATCGTCAAGCAACGCGCCGGCGCTGGCGTCGTCGACTCGATGGACCTCATCGGAGACGTGGCCGGCAAGGTGTGCGTCATCGTCGACGACCTCTGCGACACGGGTGGCACCCTGTGCCGCGCCGCCGCCGTGCTGCGAGACCACGGCGCCATCGACGTCATCGGCTGCATCACGCACGGCCTCTTCTGCGGCTCGGCGCTCGACCACATCAACGACTCGGTCTTCTCCAAGCTCTTTGTCACCAACACGCTCTACCAAGGCGACAACGTCACGCGATGCGCCAAGCTCGAGGTCATCGACATTGCGCCGCTCTTGGCCAAGGTCATTCGCCGCTCCTACTCGTCGAGTTCCATCTCGGCGCTCTTTGAGTACAAGTGAGCAACGCACGCCAGCAACAGTAACAGCAGCAGCTCAAGCAACATCTCCCAACCATCCACTTTGTAGCGTAATCTCCTCGAGTATACACAAGCAAGCATTCAGTCGCTTTTTGAGCATCTTCACGCGATAATGTGGCCAAGCACGCGGCACGAGTTGCTTGACGCACGCAATCCGTGCGTGGATGTGTATGTATTGAGAGATGTCGCACTCTCGCTTCATATGCATGTGTGAGTGCGCCAATCTCGTTACGAGATCACAGCCGATAGTGATTCGACACAATGTGTTGGTACACCTGCTGCGTGAGCGGAATGTAGTCCTTCGCCTCTGCATCGCAAAAGTACAGCCGATCACCAGCGAGCTCGGCGTTGCTCGGGTCGAAGCCTTGCACCGAGTACGAGTACTTTTTGTACTTGAGCGTCGCGGTCTTGTCGTTCTCCTGCGTGCGAATGCGCAAGAACAACGGGCGTGCGTAGCTCGGCAGCTGCTCGGTTGCGAACGCAAAGAATGCACGAGTGTCGAGCTCACTTTGGCCAGCCGAGAGTGTGATCGATGCCATGCCAGCCTTGCCGTCATGACTCGGCACTGCGACTCCATACACTGCAGAGAGCCAGAGCGAGTCAGATTCATCGAACCTGACATTCGACCACAACCGACGTACCGTTGACTTCACCGATCGACGGAAAGCTCGAAAGCAACTCACCAACCTCATTGGTCGAGACGTTCTCGCCCTTCCAGCGGAAGGAATCGCCAGCACGATCGACAAAATAGTAGAAGCCGTTCTCGTCTGTGTTATCGCGAGAGTGAACATTGGCGTCCATTCAATGCTGCTGACTCGCTCACTTGTGCGGCTCACAGCATACCGATGGAAAGCAGATCGCCTGAGCTCCACCACGTGTCCCCCTCACGGAACACGTTGCGGTAGATCTTGTTGTGGGTGGCGTTCGGATCGACGTAACCATCGTACTTGGCTTTCGGCAACGGCATGATCAACTCGCCCGCCTCGCCGGTCTTGCATTCGATGCAGAAGCCCGTGGCCGGGTCGCGTTCGATGCAGCCGTCGAGAACGTTGTAGCGAATGATGCGATCGCCATACTCGCGCAGCAGCCGAATGCTTGGTGGCACGTAACCACACGAGCCGCTCTTGTTGGTCCAGTTCAGCACCGCTGCGCCAGGCATCTCAGTAGAGCCGTAGTGCTCAACGACCCGCAAGATGTTGAACCGCGAAACGACCTGCTCGCACCGCAGTCACAGTCACCGAAACGCAACCCCTCGATTGGATTGCAGCAAGCGACACGAACCGTATCCCAAATGTCGGGTCGAAGGCCATTGCCGATGATCTTGCGCAATGGCGTGTCAGAGACGTCCTGCTCGTCCTTGAGGTTCCACAGAATGTAGCGCCACACCTCTCCGATATACACAATTGCCGTGCACTGACTCATTGCGAGAGAGAGCGCAGGTCAGCAGCCCCGTCATTGAGCGAATGCATGATTGCTCCATCGACGACGTACGCCATAGACGCGCATGTCCGACACAAAGTTCGAGGCCGAGAACTTTTCGCGTATCACGGCGCATGCGCCACTAAAGAGACACGGAGACAGCGCCACGGCCATGGCGTTGCCGTGGAACAGCGGCAGCGCAATGTAGTACTTGTCCGACGGGCCGAGCAGCGACGGGCCCGACCAGCAGACGCCGGCACCGATCCAGCGCTTGTTGGAGAAGCGCGCCGCCTTGGACTTGCCCGTGGTGCCGCTGGTGTAGATGTAGAACATGGGGTCGCGTGGGCGCACACGATCACGCAGCGCTCGATCGGGCCGCTCGGTGCTGCAGTGCGCGAGTGCCTCGGCGAGCGACTTGACGGCGGAGTGCGAGCCATCGACGAGCTCGTGCGGCACGCTCGAATCCGTGGTGTCGAGCAGCAACCACAACTGCCACGCCTCGGCCTCTTGAGGCGTCGGGCCCGCACGTATCGAGTCGACGAGGTGGGTCACGGCCGGCATGGTGGATCGCGTGGCGATGATGTGGCGCGTGTTGGCGATGCTGAGCGCGTGATGCAGCAATGCCTCGCGCAGATGGTTGTTGATCATGGCGGCCGTGACGCCGATCTTGGCGAGGCCCAGCACCACGGTCACGAACTCCCATCGATTCTCGGACATGAGCGCCACGACGTCGCCCTGGCGCAGTCCGACCGAGAGGCCCCAGTGCGCCACGCGGTTCGCGTGCTGCTCGACCTCGCGATACGACAGCACGCGCACGGGCGACACCGAGATGGCCTCGATGCACGGCAACGACGAATGTCGCTCGGCGAGAGCCTCCCAGTAATCGGCGCCGGTCACGACACCGCATTGCTTGAGCCACGCACGTTTCGAAGCGATGAGCTCGTCGTATTGGCGGTACTGAGCCTCGAGCTCAGAGAGCGAGGAGGAGGCGGCAGCCATGAGAAGGAATGCAGCGGATGAAGCAGAGGAAGCAGAGAGATTTCGCTATGGCGAGAGAGATTTCTCTTTCGATTTTTAGCTCGTTGATTCTCTTTCTCTCGTTGCTCGCTCGCTCACGCATCTCTCTCTCTCTCTCTCTCGCGATCTCTCGCGATCTCTGCCTCACTCTTCCACGATGGCTACTCGCCACCACCTATCCCGCCTGCTGGCAGTGGCACTCATGGCCTTGGTGGCAGTGATCGGAATCGGTATGGCGCACGAGGACGAGCCGTTGTTGCTCGAGGAGTACGAGCTGCGCTCGGAGCTGTTCTTGCTCGGGCCCTTCCGCCTGCCACCGACAGGCACCTTCGATTACTACATCCCCAACATGCCGTCGCCATCGACCATGATCCCTGGCAAGCTCATTGGAGTTACTTCGGTATGGAAGTGAGATCGTGTTCCAATCATTGCACTCATACTGACACACACACACACACACGCTTCTCTCGATCATCGATGAATTGTACTCGATCACTTACCTCGCTCCATTGATCGATTGCTCGTTCGATTGATCGATTGTTTGATTGATTGTTTAAGATGCAACTACAAATCCGCCAAGTCGATGAAGGCGATCGAGTCTCGCAACGTTCGGTGATCATACGCCAAATGTACATTACGCATGCCAAGCCGTCGCCGTTCCGCTGCACGCGCAGCTTCGGCACGCTGTACTTCTTCACGGCCGACTTGACGCGCTTGTACGTTCCCGAGGGCTACGTGCTGCCAGTCGCACCTGGCAACCGCTGGGACGCGGCGTTGCAGCTGTACAACAAGCTGCCAGCGCAGCAGAACGTGTATCTCGAGCTGCGCATCGAGTTCTACGCGCTGCCGCATCCGATCCTGCACGACTACGAGTTCGCGTGCTCGCCCAAGGCGCGCGACGACGAGATCAAGTTCGCGTCGCCCGTGTGGCTGTGGATCTCGGGCGGCTCGAACCACTCGCAGGTGCTGTACGACGTGCCACCGTATCGCAAGACGCTCGACCCCGAGAACTACTTTGGCAAGCACACCGACCGCGAATCAGCACGCTACACCTTCCAGTACGGCGCGCGCCTCCTGACCGCCACCATCCACGGCCGCGAGGGCCTCGTCAACGCACACCTGACGCACGAGCAGACCGGCGTCGTGGTGCTCAACTCGATACCACGCTACAAGGACACGGCCATGATCTCGGCCTTCAACCAACTCGCGCCCAACTACCGCATCGACCCCGGCGACAGCTTCATCTTCGAGTCCATCTACGACAATGGCGAGGCGCGCCCCAATGTCATCTCCGTGCTGCTGCTCTATCAGTTTGCCACCTACTTTCCGCCCGGTGTAGTGCCGGAAGACGACGACCACGACCACGTTCACGAGTCGGACCTCGAGGTCGAGGTCGAACCCGAGGTTGCCATGCAGCGCCGATTCCTCCACGAGCAGGAGCGTCGCGATGACATTGAAGAGGACGACGAGCCATTGCCATTGCCATCGCCATCGCCGACACCTGAGCCCGAAGCAGCACCCGAACCTGAGCCGACACCTGAGCCTGAGGCCACGCCGGTCCCCGAGCCCGAGCCTGCCCCTGAGCCCTCGCCCGAGCCGACACCAACGCCTGAGCCGACACCAACGCCTGCTCCAGCGAACGACGGCAATGACGATGAAGCGCCTCCTGCCGACACCCCTACTGCCACACCCGCGCCTGATGCCACGCCTCCGCCAGTCGAGCCGGAGCTTGTCGAGCCGCTGCGCTCTGGCGACATTCCGTACTACGATGGCTTCTATTACGAGCTGCCGGACTCGGACGAGGTCACATGGCAGGCCGTGTACCGCGAGCGAAACCTCTTGATCCAGTATGATTACTCGTGGACCGGTGACGACGACGACGACTCCATTGTCTGGTGGGGTGTCGTGCCCTGGATCATCAGCGGCGTGGCGCTCGTGGCGCTGGTGCTGGTGAGCGGCTTGTTCTTCATCTACGCGCACCGCAACCGCACCGGCGCTCCTGGCGCGCGAGTCGAGACCTCCGATAACGACATGCTGTAGCTGTAGTGCTTTCCATCTGCCTCTCCCTCATTACGCGCGCGCCATTATTCACCGTCATCACCAAGAGAAGTTGTACTGCGACCGTGGATTATCTATCTATCTATCTAAGAACAGTAACCAACACATTCCTTCGTTCATTCATTCGGTTGCTGCTGCTGTTGCTCGTGCATCGCAAAACAGCCGCCATGGCATCCAAGCGCCCTCCCGCCCAAGCCACGCCGCCCAAAGCTCCCGATCCACTGTACATACTGCGAGGTGGGCATAGCGACAATGTCACGTGTCTGGCGTTCGGTACCGCGCACGATACCTGCAAGCTCCTGCTCTCAGGGTACGAGTGCCATGCCGCCGTTTGGCATCACGCAATCGCTGACGTGTTGCAGGAGCGCATCGGGCATCGTGTGCATCTGGAGTCTCATCACACGCCGCCTCGCGCGGGTGCTGCAATTGCACTCCGCGGCGCTGCTGTCGTTGAGCTTCACGCCCGACGATGCCGAGCTCGTGAGCCAGGCGCGCGATGGCACCGTCAAGCTGTGGTCCAAGGAAGCGGTCTTTACTCGCGAGCTGCTCGACGCGAGCGAGACCGACCTGGCGGCCATCTCCTCACTGAGACACAGCGAGCAGCTCGAGCCACAGTACATTGCTGCACGTCGCGTGATCGTGACGCGGTCGCACTCGTTTGGACGATGCTGCACGGCTGTGGCTCGACGCCGCTCATCATCGTCTGGAGACCACGAGCAACCATCGCTCTGGATCGCTGCGCCGGCAGAGGATCAATCACATGTACGGCTATCGTGCGCGTGAGATCCAGGAGGTTTGAGACTGATGGCGTGTGGTGCTTGCGTGGGCAGATCGCTGTTTGGGATGCGAACGCTGATTCGGACCAACCAGTGTACGAGATCAAACCCAGCGAGTCATGCGGTATGAGGAAGTGCTGCGCCCAGCATCTTGATTTGGTGCTCTCACGCAACCGAATGGAGCACGGAGATGAGTGACTGATGTGCCGTGCTTGCAGGCATGTGCATGGATACACGGCTCGTGCTGCCAGTCGAGGCGCCAAGCGGATCGCCATCATTGTGGCTGCTGGCGTCGTACGAGAATGGCGAGATTCTCTCGTGGAAGCTCGACACTGAGGCCTTAATCGAGCAACCAGTGTCGCGGATCGAGGCGCACAAGCTCTTGCCAGGTACGGTGGTGACCACTAGAGATGGAGAACGTGGCATACGACGTTTACCTCGATGTCGGCCTGGCAGCCATCTGCTTCACCATGAACCGCGAGGGCACGAAAGGCCTGTCTGCAGGAGCGGCCAACTGCTTGTGCTCATGGACCTTTGACCGCGCGACTGGCGCGCTGGCGATCGACAAGAGCCTGCCACTGAAGAAGGCAGGAGTGGCGGCCGTGGCTCTCCGAGAGGACGAGCGTATCGCACTCACTGCAGGATGGGACTCGACGTACGCAGGAGCTCATGTGCCGCCTCGATCACCCACCGCATGTGATCGTCTCGCTGACTCGCATTTTGTGGCGAGGTAGCGTTCGGATCTGGAACTGGAACAAGCAGAAGCCGCTGGCGATCCTCAAGTACCACACGGAGTCCGTGCAAGCGGCAGCGTTCGCGGCTCGAGGCAGCAACCTGCTCGCGTCGGCCTCAACCAATCGCATCGCCGTGTGGGCAATATACTAGCCAGCCAGCACAGACTCCAACCTCGCAAACCCACATTGCTAGTGTATATAGCGTTAGCAAGTAGTTCGATCATTCCCATCGATATGTCGTCATCAGGATGGAATGGAGCCGGAAGCGGCTAATGATGGCCAGATGTCGTTCGATGATGTCGACGTGGCAGCCACACACGCACACGCGATCATCATTCGCTTCGTTGCCTCGCGCCACTCACACCCATCCACGCACCCATCATGTCCGAAGTATGCAAGATGACGCATATCATGCGTGGCTCGAGCTACGCAATCACTCTCGTGCGTCCTTACTCATCACTCGCGCATACGATATCGCTTCGTGGATCTCGCGCTGACACGAATCGCTCGGCTACAGTTCTTGACGTTCGGCTTCGTGATTGCTACCATCACGCGCGACGTCCAGTCTGCCATGTCGTTCAACGTCTATGTACAGTTCAGCTCGATGCGTTCGACCGACTTTTACGTCACGTCGCCCATGATGATCATGTTCCTGCTGCTGCTGTCGCTCATCACGGCGCTGTGCTCCGTGGCGTCGGGCTTCTTCCAGTTCAAGCATCCGCAAGACAAACGATGGGCGACGCTGGTGCGTGCCTCACTCGCACACGATTGGAGAGTGTGGTGTGCGCTATTGGACTCGCTCACGTGATCACACGCTCACCTATGCGACATGCAGTTCTTGGTGGCGCTCGTGGGACACGCGATCGTGCTGCATCTCATGTCGTACTATGCCGTTTACAACACCTCGAAGCTCGATGTGCGTTGCGTTGCTCTCGAGCCCTCAACTCGTAGCAGTTCCGATGGCGCATTGTCTCCTGACAGACTCAATGGTCGCCGTGTCGCGTGAGCGTAGTTATCGTACGTTCGCAGCTGGTGGGTCTCTGTCTACTACGGAAGGTGCAACTACACTGGCCGCTACGACTTCAACTCGTGGTCCGACTCATCAGGCGCCTTCTTGGCCCTGACGATCTTGGCGTATCTCTCGACCGTACGCAGTGGGCGCGACACACACATGCATGCACCAGGTCCAGAGTGTACTGACGCGCCCTTGCGCCATAGATGGTGTCGGCGACCCTTGCCTTTCTGCACGTGACTACGCTCGAAGGTCCATCGATCAAGGAGATTCTGCACCTCGAGCTGACGGGCCTGCTCAACTCGAAGGCCATCGGTGCGTGTGCATTCTCACTTGCTCGCTATCAAACTGTCTATCGCTCGTCACTAAGTTGTGCGTGTCGTGATGGTGTAGCTCGCTTGCCTTTGCCTAGATTGTTGGGAGGCACGAGTACGTCGCAGCAATGCGCGGTTGTTGTTGCGGAACAGAACCACACTCGCTGACGCTTGGTGCCTTCTTGTGTCGTATCGTTCCAGTGATCCCGGTCCGGCAGCAGGGCGCTCTCCATTACGTCGAGATCAAGCCAACACAGCGCACGTACCAAAGCCTGGTCGAGACCATCGCAGCCGAGTTCAAGATCCCGGCCTCTGGAATCACTCAGATCCTGCGCGATGGCGACGTGTTGATTTCGAACGATGCACAGGTCGCAGGCTTGAACAACAACACGAAGCTCGAGTTCGTTCTCACGCCAGCAAGCTCGTCGTCCTCCTCCTCGTCGTCTTCATCCACTGCGACGCAGCCGATCTCGACCGTGTCGCCGTACTCGACTGAACCACTGCCGAGCGTCACGACCTACACGACCGACACACCTTCGTTCATGATTGACGACGACGAATAAGCAAGCATCTGTGCCGCGGTTGTTATGCTTGGCCCCACATGTACACTTCCTCGCAGCAATCTAGCGACCATGAAATGCATTCAATCCAATCATCAATCCAATCATCAATCCAATCATCAATCCAATCCAATCCAATCCAATCATCAATCCAATCAATCATCGATCCAATCATCAATCCCCAACCCATCGCGAGGGTCGTGGTGTGGGACGGAACAAGGTCGGAACGAACGGGAAGGAATGTCGCTCGGTGCTCTCGAGCGCGACAATCCTCGCTCTCGCTCTCTCGCGCACGCAGCACCGTCATGAGCCACCGCAGCGCCGCTGGCCACCACCACCACCATGGTAGCAACTCGGCACCGCGCGAAGTACGCGTGTTCGTGTCGAGCACCTTTCGCGATATGCAGAACGAGCGCCAGACGCTGATGAACGACGCCTTTCAGCAGCTGCGGCTGTTGTGCGAGCGTCGCGGCGTCGCCTTCTCGGCCGTCGACTTTCGATGGGGCATCACGGACGACGAGACGGCCGATGGGCAGGCGCTCGCCATGTGTCTCGCCGAGATCGATCGATGCCGGCCGTACTTTGTCGGCATGCTGGGCGAGCGATATGGCTGGAGTCAGCAGCGATCGAGCGGCAGCGTCGACGAGGCATTGGCGCGCACGTTCGAGGTCGCGAGCGCCAAGTACCCGTGGGTGCGCGGCTTCACCGATCGCAGCATCACGGAGCTCGAGTTCATCTACGGCGCCCTACAGCCGGAGCTCTCCGCGTCGGGTGGCGCCTCGAGCGCTCGAGCGAGTGCCAGCAGCACGACGTCGAACAGCAGCAGCAGCAGCAGTAGCACGAGCTCGCGAGCATTCGTGTACCTGCGCGATCCGCTGTACGTCACCAAGACCTTTGCGCTGGGCTCGCCCGAGCGCCCGGACTTTGAGTCCGAGGGCGACGAGTCGTACCGCAAGCTATCGAACCTCAAGCAACGCGTGCTGCAGTCGTCCAAGTGTGTGGTGCGCGAGGACTACGCCAATCCGCAGCAGCTGTCCGAATGGGTGCTCGAGGACCTGACGCGCGCCATCGAGCAAGACTTCCCGGCTCCGCCCTCGAGCCTGTCGTCATCGAGCGACTCGGTGCTGCTGCTCGCGTCGCCGAGCGTCGATCCGGACGCCTCGTCATCGTCATGGACACACCATGCCACACAGCAATCGAGCGACTTTGTTGGGCGAGCGACATTGCTGCGCCTGCTGACGAGCTTCGTGCACACGGGCAACTCGGCCATCGTCACTCGCTCGATGCCGGCCAGCGCCGCCGCCTCGGCTGCGCCTCCGGCTGCCTCGAACCTCGTCGTGCTCACGGGTGCAGGCGGCATCGGAAAGACGGCATTGCTGTCGCGCTGGCTGTTGTCGCTCCGATCCAGCGCTCCTGCCGCGCTGCCGATCGTGCACTTTGTCGGAGCCGGCACGCCGCACTGCACGAGCGCCAACCACATTGTGCTCAAGATCATGCGCGAGCTCAAGAGCTCCCTGAGCCTCTCGATGCCCTTGCCCGAGCTCTCAGATCCCGAGCTCGTGCAGCAGTTTACGGCGTTGCTGCACTCTGCGCAGACGGCGCTGCTGGCGCGCAAGCAGTTCGTGGTGCTCGTCGTCGATGGCGTCGACCAGCTGAGCTCGCTGGAGGACCGCAACATGCGCTGGCTGCCGCACGATTGGCCTTCGTCGTTCCGCGTCATCCTCTCGGCAGCCGACACGGTGTCACACGGCACACAAGCTGCTGCTGGCGACGACGACGACGATGACGATGAGGAGCCGGCGGCAGGATCGGACGAGGCTCGAGGATCGGGCCGCAAGAGTCGAGCGCTGAAGGCCTTGCTATCGCGCGAGCTTCCCGTGATTGAACTCGGCACATTGGTCGAGGCCGAGCGTGCTCAATTGGTTACGAGCTACCTGGCGTCGCTCTCCAAGAAGCTCGACGCCAATCTCGTGCAGACCTTGGCACGATCGCGCAACACTGGTACACATTCACATTCACATTCGCTCACTGCTCGCATAACTCACTATCACGTGTGCCAACAGGATCGCCACTGTTTCTTCGCGTGGTGCTCGATCAACTGGCACACTATGGCACCTACGACAAGCTCGACCAACAGCTCCGGGCGTTGGTGAATGCACGCTCGATCGCCGAGCTGTACGAGCAGGTGCTGAGCAACTGGGAGAGTGCTCTCGCGGCACGAGGACACGCAACAGCGATCGGCAACGTGCTCAAGGTGCTCTGGTGCTCTCGGTATGGCATCTCGGAGGAGGACCTGTTCGCTGCGTCGGGCGTTGCGCGTGCCGTGTGGATGAGTCTCTTTGCGCTGATTCGCTCGAGCCTCGTGAGCACGCTACCGGGAATGCTGGCGATCGCACATCTGGACCTTCGTTCGGTACGTTGCTCCCACCGATTGCGTGCCGAGTCGCGCGCACCGCACTTCGCACTGACCCTTCTCGTACAACGAACGCCAGGCAATCGCATTGCGATATCTCGCGACCAGTGAGCTCCAACAGCGAGCACACCGCTCGTACGCCTCGTATCTCGCCACACTGCCCAAGCAATCGCCGTTCGTGATCCGGGAGCGACCGTGGGCTCTGTACCAGAGCGGCCCGGCTGCCGCGAATGTCGAGGAGCTGGCGCGAGTCATCTCGGACCTCGAGGTGCTGCCGGTCTTGTTTGCACCTGGCGCGCGCCGAGATCTGTTCCGCTTCTGGGACTGGGTGGTACGTGAGCGTCGAACTCGTGCTGCCATCTCCACGAGCGGCCGCTGACGAGGCCCGCTTGCGTGAGGTGATTGGTAGGAGGCGCACAGCTCCACCACGGCCACGAGTGCCTTCCAGCGCTCGGTACACGAGCTTCAATGCACGGGCCCGAGTGCCTCGACGCTCTCGAGCGTCTTTCATCTGCTCTCGGCGTTCTTTCAAGCTCGAGGGGCGTTCGCGATCGCGATCAACTACGCCAAGCAGGCCCTCTCGCACGACCGCACTCTCCATGGTCGCACGTCCGAGCAAGTCGCCGCCACGACGCTCGAGTTGGCGTCGCTAGCGTGCAGCCAGGGCGAGTTTGCTACGGCGATCCACTTTGCCGACAAGGCTCTCGCGCTGTACGGCGGCGTGGGCGCGAAGTCCGCTGCCTCCAAGGCCAACAAGACCGCCAACAACCACGCCGCACCCAAGGTCATCGAGTGCCTCGTGACCAAGGCTCTCGTGCACAAGAAGCAGGCAGTGTACGGTGAGGCTCGAGCGTTGTACGAGCTCGCCCTCACGCAGGCCGAGGCCTTCTACGGTGCCTCACAGCCCGAGGTGGCGCATCTGCTGTGCCTTGCCGCCGACATTGACCGCAAGACTGGTGCGCTCGGAGTCGCCGAAGCGTACGTGCTGCGACGCAGCTGGGGCACTGTGGTGCGCCACTCACTCACGCAGCTCCAAACTCGATGCACAGTACCTATCGCAAGGCGCTCCGCATCCTCGAAGCCAAGGTTGGCAAGCACCATCCATCGGCGATCGCACTCCTGCGCAGCCTGGGACTCGTGCACAAGAAGCAAGGCCAGTACGCCGAGGCTGAACAAATGTACCGCCAGGCTCTCACGGCCCTTGCCGGCACTCTCGGCAAGTCCAATCCCTCGTACGGCATCCTGCTCTCCGATCTCGCCGACACTTATCGCAAGGTACGTCGAAGGAGGAATGCCTCGGCCGAGTGGGCCGAATTCTCACACCGAGTGCGCCGTCGTTCAGCGCGGAAACCTCGTTGCCGCCGAGAGTGCCTACAAGAAGGCGCTCGAGATCCTTGAGCGAACGCTTGGGCCACTCCACGCCGACGTCAGTGATCCATTGAACAGGTACGAACGCGAGCGAGTCCGAGTACGAGCTCGTCCGAGTGTGTCTCGTCACTGACGTTTGCAAGCTCCGACTGAATCGCAGCTTGGGACTGCTGCTCAAGAAGCGTGGCCAGTATCTCGAGGCGCGACATCTGTACGACCGAGCGATTCGCATCATTGAGAACAGGTTCGGGCGCAGCCATTACAAGTACGCGTTGGTGCTCAGCAACATTGCCGATGTCGATCGCAAGGTACGCGAGTGAGCCATCATCATCGTGTGCATTCGCTCGCCGTAGAGTTGAAGTATTGATTGCCTGTGCCCAGAGTGGACTGTACGCCTCGGCACTGCAACAATACGAGCAATGCCTGCAAATTCTCCAAGCTTGCTTGGGCCCAGACCACGCCGAGGTCGCCGACGTGCTCACGTGCATCGGCTTGGTGCACAAGAAGCTCTCGCGCTACCCGGCAGCGCTCGCAAACTACGAGCGTGCACGCCAGATACTCGAGGCACAACTCGGCAGCAGACACACGAAGCTCGGCGTGCTATTCTACAACATGGCAGATGTGTACCGCAAGCAGCGCGACTACGTCACGGCATGGAAGTTGTACGTGTGCTCGCCCCGATCGCGTGCTCGCTTCGCGTGCCAGACGGAATCTGTTGCTGACCTGCGCCACAATGCTGCTCGGCAGTTGCGAGAACTCGCTCGACATCCTCGAGCACAACCTCGGATCCGAGCATAGCGAGGTGGCCGAGGTGCTCCACTCGATGGCGAAGCTGCACAACGAGCAGCATCAGTACCGCGAGGCAGAGGCCAAGTTCGCACGCGCCATCAGCATCGTCAAGAAGGAGCTCGGCGAGGCGCATCCCAAGATCGGCCTCTACACCAACAGCATCGGCGAGGCCTTCCAGTACCAGAAGCAGTATGCTGCAGCGCGTTCGAGCTACGTGGCAGCGCTCGCCAATCTCAAGCAGAGCCTCGGACCCAAGCACCCCGGTACGATGTCGGCGAGCCTCTTGATGCAAGCGGCGCCATTCGATTGCTGATGCACTCTCTCACTCTCGCACTCACTTGCTTTGGTGCAGAGGTCGCCGACGTCTACACCAACCTGGGAGATTGCTACCTCGAGGAGGGCATGAAGCCACAAGCCGTGCAGGCCTTCAAGGAGGCGTGGAGCATCGTGCGCGTGGCGCTCGGCACCACGCATCCCAAGTTCGCCGCGCTGACTGACGCCATCCAACGAGCTGGCGGCGATGTGTCGTCGCTGCTTGGCAATGCGTCGTCAGCGGCTCACGGCGCGAACCGACGCACTCGTCGGCCGGAGGCGGGACGGCGAGCGCCACAGCCGATGGTTGCGCTGTACGCCATGGGCTGGCTCTAACACTGACTACTGTGCACTCACAATGGCACCCATCACATACCATACGCTGGTGCTGCTTGCTTCATTGTCACTGTTATAGTACATATAAACGCTCGGCTACGCGTGCTTGTCGTAGCCGAGATCACTCGAACGCCGGCCTAACGCTGCGAAGCCGTCCTTCTCGAGGCGCTTGTAATCGACGCGCGGCTGCTCCTTGAGTCGAGGGCTCGCCCGAACGACCGTGACCGTCTGCTGTGTCACGGTCGTGGCGGCTCTCGCCGCCAGCCTTCGCTTCGGACGCGCCTCACCGACGACCGAGCTGCTCGTGGCAGCGCGTCTCATCGTCTCCTCCGCAGGCTCGAATACCGCTGATGCTGTCGGATCCGGTAGCTCCGGAAGTGGCACTTCTGTCGAGGGCGAGAGCGCGGCAGGACTGGTGCTTGCTGTTTGTGGCGTCAACGAGGGCGAGTGCGGAGGTGTCGAGCGAGTCGGCGAAGAGCACGTCGATGACGATCGAGAGGATGAGGGAGAGTGCGTCGCTGAGCTGGAGGAGCTGCTCGAGCGCTGTGCATTCATGCCACGCGCTTGGCCAGCAGACGGCGATCGAGTCAGTCGAGCCTCGGTAGCGAGCGAGCTCGCAAGCTGGGCGTGGAGCTCGGTATCGCCTGGCACCATGGCCCCGGTGTCCCAGTGAGGGCTTGCAGGTGGCGTTGGGCGTTGCTGTTCCTGCGGCTCGAGCGGCGGCGGTTGGACTGGCGTTGCGGTCGGTATGGCGGCGATCTTCGGAGCCGGCAAGTCCGCCTTGTCCGCGAGGAAGAAGAAGTGCCGGTACAGCAACACGAACGCCAGCGACACTCCCGTGGTGCAGAGCGCCAACAACGACGGCGGTGCGACGACCGCACTCCTGAACGAAACGTCGCTGAGAGGCACGACGCAGAGATGGCGCGCCAGGTAGTCGACAGCCACCAGGTACAGCCACGCGAGCCGAACGCACTCGAGGCGGATGGCGTTGGCCT
>Ga0209935_1003082_pt1 | contig 18121 bp, 27 predicted proteins | sample ThiBio_1000_plan_2_FD_183958 | JGI IMG/M metagenome (GOLD analysis project Ga0209935, IMG submission 183958) | Wastewater bioreactor microbial communities from Cape Town, South Africa - Thiocy_cont_1000_plan (SPAdes) | ecosystem: Engineered > Bioreactor > Thiocyanate-remediating >... | reverse complement strand
CTTCTTGGCAGCAGGCTTGGCATCCTCTTCATCCGAAGATGACGAGTCGTCGCTGCTCGATTCGGCTGGCTTCTTGGCTGCGGGCTTGGCAGGAGTTGTAGCGGGCTTGGCAGCAGGCTTGGCGGGAGTGGCAGGAGCCTTCTTGGCAGCAGGCTTGACGTCCTCGTCGTCCGATGATGACGAGTCGTCGCTGCTCGATTCGACTGGCTTCTTGGCAGCGGGCTTGGCAGGAGTTGTAGCGGGCTTGGCAGCAGGCTTGGCGGGAGTTGCAGCGGGCTTGGCAGCAGGCTTGGCAGCAGGCTTGGCAGCAGGCTTGGCGGGAGTGGCAGGAGCCTTCTTGGCAGCAGGCTTGACATCCTCCTCGTCCGATGACGACGAATCGTCGCTGCTCGATTCGACTGGCTTCTTGGCTGCGGGCTTGGCGGGAGTTGCAGCAGGCTTGGCAGCAGGCTTGGCGGGAGTGGCAGGAGCCTTCTTGGCAGCAGGCTTGGCATCCTCCTCGTCCGATGACGACGAGTCGTCGCTGCTCGATTCGACTGGCTTCTTGGCAGCAGGCTTGGCGGGAGTTGCAGCGGGCTTGGCAGCAGGCTTGGCGGGAGTGGCAGGAGCCTTCTTGGCAGCAGGCTTGACGTCCTCCTCGTCCGATGACGACGAGTCGTCGCTGCTCGATTCGACTGGCTTCTTGGCTGCGGGCTTGGCAGGAGTTGCAGCGGGCTTGGCAGCAGGCTTGGCGGGAGTTGCAGGAGCCTTCTTGGCAGCAGGCTTGACGTCCTCTTCATCCGAAGATGACGAGTCGTCGCTGCTCGATTCGACTGGCTTCTTGGCAGCAGGCTTGGCGGGAGTTGCAGCAGGCTTGGCAACAGGCTTGGCGGGAGTTGCAGGAGCCTTCTTGGCAGCAGGCTTGACATCCTCCTCATCTGATGACGACGAGTCGTCGCTGCTCGATTCGGTTCGCTGCTTCTTGGCGCTGGAGACCGGCGCTTCCTCGAGCTTGCGCTTCCTGGAGGTATGGTGGGCCATGTAGAACTCGTACATTGCGAGCAAGTCGGCGGCGTCACGTTCGGTTCCCTGAGCATGGCGGAGGAAGTGGGCGTTTAGCGCCAGCGGCAAGAGGGAGCGACGCGCGCGTGTATCACCAGCAAAGCGACGTACCACAGAGGACTTGGTGAGCTTGCGGACGTCGGCAGCCAGCTGCGCATGGCCGCACTTCTCAAAGAAGGCGGCGATCAAGGGATACAACGACGAAGCAGGTCGTGATGCCATGATGACGGAGGGCGCGGTGCGACGAGGTCGTCTGCGGCAGCTGCTGCGTGCGGGAGCGAGGAACGAAGGAAAGGAGCGAGCGAAAGTACTCGGCGCCACGTCAGCCAGCACCAACCAACACCAACCAACACCAACCAATACTACATAGCGAGGCAAGTGATTCATTCAATCAAGCTCTCCCTTCTTCTTCTTCTGTACAATACTGGCAAGCCAACGTTGGTATGCGCTTCATCGCATCTGGTTAAAGACAAAGTAATCCGCGAAGCGCTCGAGCACCGCATCGTTGGCCTGTGCTACCTGCTGGCCGCACAGCTGCAGGAGGTAGAGGTTCTTCTCGTCGATGTTGTCCATGGCGAAGTTGGCGCTCTGGCACGCGGGCAGCTTGACCGGCGTCGAGCGCTTGTCGTACTGGATGCGCGCGTACTGATCGGGAATGTTGGCGTTGCCAAAGCGGCGCGCCATCGACTCATCGACGGCGATCTGCGGCGCGTAGACCATGAGGTCGACGATCTTGCCCTGCGTGAACCACGGCGTGTAGCCCCAGTCCTGGTAGCCGCTCACGAGCACGTCCTCGTTGCCGCAGCCGATCGAGAGCAGCACGGTCTGCTCGAAGCGATAGGACGGAAAGTCGTGCTCGGCGACGTTGAGCACGATCGCCGCCGGGCTGTTGGCCATGATGCCGCCGTCGACGTACGTGTAGTTGACGCCGTTCTCGGCCGAGATGAAGGCGGTCGGAAAGTAGGTGGGCGCGGCCGACGTGGCGCGGCCGACCTTCCACGCGAGAAAGTCGCCACGCTCGTTGACCGAGTCGCGCGTAAAGATGCCGGCCTGCGAGTTGCCAATGTCGAACGCGACGATGGCGTAGCTCTTGGCGCTGTACGAGCTCATGAGCTTGGTGCCGAGCACGTTCTGGAGGCGCTGCTCGAGGTTCGAGGGCTTGTAGGCCGAGTACACCGACGGACCGAGGAAGTTGCGCATGGACTTGGAGAAGATGATGGGAGCTGTGGGTCGAGGTGAGGGAGCAGTAGCGAGAGAGAGTCGAGTGAGTGAGAGCGTACCAGATTCGACCCACATTTGTGCGACTGCCGTTGCGTTGAGGCCGTCGAGCAAGGCGAGAGCCATGATGCCGCCGGTGCTGGTGCCGCCAATGACGTCAATGTAGTCATTGATGCGCGCCCAAGGGCCGACGCGTTTTTGGATCTTTTGTTCGAGCGCCACCAGGATCTGCGTCGCGAGAATGCCACGCACTCCGCCGCCATCGATCGCAATCACGCGCAGATACTTGTCGGACGCGAGCTTGAGCTTCGGGAGCGGCTTTGGCGGCTTGGTAGCGAGCACCAGCGTGACGAACACGAGCACAAACAAGAGCGCCAGCGCCACAGAGCGGCTGAGACGCGAGTGGGGCGCCATGTGGTGGAGCGCGTGTGCGTGCGAGAGAACGAGAGAACGAGAGCGACGGAACAGAAGAGGCGCAAGACGAATCTCGCGTTAAGGAATGGCGCGAGCGCGGCATTGGTCGTGTAAGCCTGCGGCCGCGCAGCCGCTCGCCCGTCGTTCCTTGTCGTCCTCAGCGCCCGCCGTTCGTTCTCTTCCTCTCTCGCCCTCCTCGTCCTCTCCTCCTCCTCTCCGCCCTCCCTCCCGCTGTCCCTCCTCTCTCCCCCTCTCTCCCTCTCCCCTTCCCCCTTCCCTCTCCTCCCTTCCTCCCTCTTCCCGCCTCGTGGCCTGTTGCATGGATAGGTGCGCTACCCTGACTCCTGACTGCTGCTTCGCTTGCTTTCGCATTCTCTCTCGCTGCGCGCACCGCTGCCATTCTCTGTTGTACCAGACAGACGCTTGTGCCGTTCCTTGGTCGTTGTGGTCGTGGTCGTTGTCGTTGTCGTTGTTGTAGTCGGTGTAGGTGTGTGATCTGTTGTCGCGTCGCCCTCTTGCGCTCGTTCGCTCGCTCGCTCGTTCTTGCCCACTTCTCTCGGCGTGTCCTGTGTCGCGTGGTGTGTGTGTGTAAAATCGTGCGAAATGGCCACCACTTCTGGCCTCATTGGCTGGCGGTGGCCCTCCTCGTTGTCGTTGTCGTCGTTGTTGTCGTTGTCGTGGTGTGGTGTGGTGTCGTTGGCCGACCCTCGTCTCCGCTTGCCCTCGTCTTTGCGCCGCCCTCTCGTGCGCTCGCCCTCGCTCGCTCCTCCTTCGCTCTCTTTCTCATCCTCTGCTCGCGCTCTTTGCTGCTGCTGCTGCTGCTTCTCCTGCTGCTGCTTCTCCGATTCCCATATCAATCGTGTCAGCTACCAATGCTCTCCTCCAAACGAAGTCAAGAACAAATGAACTATGGCGACTCATCCCTAGAAGAAGGAATACACAAGAGGCAAAAGCTCGCTGAAGCGACTCCGGTATCGAAAGTCCTCCATGTTCGCGGCCTTCCGAACGACACCACCGAGCAAGAGCTCATCGCCATTGCCGGCCCCTTTGGCCGTGTGATGAACGTTCTGCTGCTCAAGGGCAAGAACCAAGCCTTTGTGCAGATGGAGAACGAGTCGAACTCGACCGCTCTGGTGCAGTACTACAATTCTGTTCGAGCCATGATTCGGTATGTTTCGCCTGCTCTCTCTCTCTCTCTCTCTCTAGATTTCTCTCGATTTCTCTGTCTCACCCGCGTCTCGACAACAGAGGCAAAGCTGTGTACTTTCAGTATTCGAGCCGCGACGAGATCAGCGCTCCCTCGGCACCCGAGACGCCGAACAACATCTTGTTGATCACGGTCTTGAACATTCTCTACCCGGTCACGATCGACGTGCTCCAGCGCGTCTTCGAAAAGTACGGCCCGATCCAGAAGATCATCATCTTCTCCAAGAGCGGTACGTTGTCGACGCGAGAGAGCGACACAAGAGCGAGAGCGAGGGCCTAACGTTTGCGATCCGCTCCTTTAGGCACCTTCCAAAGCCTCTTGCAATACAGCGACGCCGCGTCGGCGATGGCTGCCAAGCGCGAGCTCGATGGCCAGAACATCTACGCCGGCTGCTGCACGCTTCGTCTGCAGTACTCGTCGCTCACCAACCTGAACGTCAAGTTCAACAACGAGAAGAGCCGCGACTTTTCGAACTCGAGCCTGCCTAGCGGCCCGGCTGGCGGCAGCGGCCTCCCGGCTGGCGTCGATCCCGTGGCCTCGGGCCTCGCCGGCATGTACGCCGACCCGACGCAGATGGCGTGGGCCGGTTGGGGCATGCCGCAGCCGCCCACCATGGGCTACCCCGGGGCCTCGTACGGTTCGGTGCCGCCCACCAAGACCGTGGCTGGCGGTAGCAGTGCCGTGTTGATCGTGTCGGGTCTTGATGAGCAGGTTCGTGTCGTCGTCGTCATTTCACTTCCTCACTTGCTCACTCAGTTCCTCGCTCCATTAACTCGTTTGTGCCGCCCACCCTCCAGACCATCACGCCCGACACGCTCTTCACCTTGTTCGGCGTCTATGGCGACGTGATCCGTGTCAAGATCATGTACCAGAAGAAGCACACGGCGTTGATCCAGTTCACCAACGCGCAGCAGGCCGAGACGGCCATGTTGCACCTGAACGGCCTGAACTGGCGAGGCAACACGCTCAAGATCAACTTCTCCAAGTACCAGAGCATCGCCATGCCCAAGCCGGGTGTCGATGGGGTATGTTAGTGTGCCGCGCCCTGCTGCTCGGTCTCGCTGGTCTCGCTCGTGTGGCTCACTCGTCCATCGTACGCACGCACACGCACACTCTCCAGGAGACGCCGGAGGCTTCGAACCTCACCAAGGACTACACCGGCAGCGCCTTGCACCGCTACAAGGTCGCCGGCAGCAAGAACTTCCAGCACATCACGCACCCGTCGGCTGTCTTGCACATCTCGAACCTGCCGCAAGGAACGACCGAGGAGCAGCTGCGCCAGATCTTTGGCGACTACGGCGCCGTCATCGGCTTCAAGTTCTTCCCGTACGTCGTCGAATCGCGAGATGAGGAGAAGGAGAAGGAGAGATGAATGCGAGCAGTCTGCTCACACGCGAGCGCCTACAGGAACAACCCCAAGATGTGCTTGCTCGAGATGGGCAGTCTGCAGGCTGCCGTCGAGGCCTTGATTGCGCTGCACGACTACAAGATGGGCGACCAGAACATCCGCGTGTCGTTCTCCAAGTCCTCGCTCTAAGCCAAGCCAGAGACCACTGCTCGCGGCGCAACGCTCGCTGCTGCTGCGCTCTATGCTCGCGAGCACACCATCAATCTACCACACTCTCTGAATACACGATGAAGAACGTCGTCATAACAAGCACGAGGCGGAGGCGGAGGCGGAGGCGGAGGCGGAGGCGGAGGCACGTCGTTCTCTCGTTCGCCGCCTGCTCGCTGCCGCTGCCCGCCTCCTCCTTGCGTCCCAATGGCTTCGCGCGCCAGCAGCGGCGATGCCAAGACCGAGCTTGCGCAGCAACTAACGCGCAAGCTCCTCGACCAGCAGCAGATCGTCGCCGTGTACGCGCAGCAGCTGGCGCTGTGCGAACCAGGCTCGGCGCAGTACAAGGTACCGACTGCTGCCGCTGCTGTTGCGCAAGCAAGCAACCTCGCGACAGCACATGCCTACTCACTTGACGGCGATGCGCTCCTTGCTCCTGTCCTGGTCGCTCTCGTCCTTGTGCAGGAGGTGAAGCGCAACCACGAGGAGGCCTCGATGCTGCTCGAGGCCCTCACGCTGAACCTGCAGTCCGTCATGATGACGCTCAACGAGAAGCTCCACTGCTCGCCTGCGCCGTTGGCTGCCGCCGATGCCCGCCCGCCACCTGCTGCCAAGTCCTCGTCCTCATCTCCCGATCTGCCACTTGGCGCCTATCCATCACCGACGCCCCCGCTGCGAAAGGCCTCGATGCTGAGCTCGGTCCTGTCGCCGGCCTCCAAGCGTCGAGCCGACACGCCGCAGAAGGCGCTGCCGGTTGCGCCAACGAGCTCTCGCGGCACCACGCCTACGCCGGCTGCCTCGGCTGCCTCGACTGCAGCTCCTCCTGTCGTAGCACCGCTGCCAACCTATCAGCCATCACCGTCGCCTTCCACTCGTACTGCCACGCCAGGCGGAACCCGCAAGCCGCTGCCGCGCACGCCGACGCAGCCTCCTGCCGCGATGCCTGCGCCGACACCGGCAACCGACACGATCGCCATTCCACCGAAGCATGACGGCCACCTGGCGGCAAGCCCGACCAGCGTCTCGTTGATGAGTGCTGCCGCCAAGTTGGGCTCTCTCCGTTCAGCTGCGAGCAGTGACGTTGCTGACGCTGATGCCGCTGCCACCGACGCTGACCGCAGCTCGTCGTCGTCGTCGTCGTCGTCGTCGCTCTCGCGTGACGTGTCTCCATCGCCCGATGCAGCGTCGCCCGAACGCTCGGCCTCGCACTCGCGCAACGCCACGCCGTCTTTCGTGCAGCGGCCTCTCGTGCAGGCGAGTCCGTCGCTCCGACGAGCCAAGGCGACGGCCAGCGAACCCACGTCACTGAGCCGCCCGTACGACGCCGGCTCTGCGCCCTCGACTCCGACGCGACGCAAGGCGCCGATCGATCCCTCGCTCGCCGCTGCACAGCGCGTGGTGCGAGTCGGCGACGGCACCTCGCCCGAGCGTCACGATGCACCCACACACCACGATGACGAGGAGCACGCCGCTGACGGCGCTTCGACGCCATCTTCGAGCTCCAGCCGCTCGCGCAACGCTACCGTGCTGGTGCACGACCGCGAAGCGCTGATGATCGAGAAGCCGGTCATCTCCGAGACCGAGGTGATGATTCTGCCTCCGACTCCCGAGCAGCTCGAGGCGCAGGAGGAGATGCTCCGCAAGTGGGAGCGCATGCAGAAGAAGATCGAGACCGCCGAGCAGTTTGGCCTCGAGATGCCCGAGATCGAGGTCGAGAAGCCCGAGCAGCCACAATCGGGACTCTCCAAGGTCACCAACACCATCGTCGAGGCTCTCGTCGGTTCCGAGCAGCACCGGAATACGCGAATACGCGATGAGGCTGACGACGAGAAGAGGTTCGCTGCTGCCATTCGCATACCGCTGTCACTACATCTGAACCGTCGTCGTTGTCGCCTCTCTCTCTCTCTCTCTCTCTCGCTCTCTCGCTAACTTGATCTCTCGTACTTGATCTCTCACTGCAAATAGTGCCTTGGGCATGAAGAAGAAGTACCTGTGCATCTGCTGTGACTGTGAGGACTTTGATCCATCGCCTCCGCCTCGACCCGAGAAATGTCGCAACTGCAAGCATGATGTACGTGCTGCGCTATCGAGTGCCTGTTTGGGAGAACGCGTAACTGACCTCGTGTGCATCACTATGCACAGTTCAATGCTCACCAACTGGCACAAGTCGAAGCGCTCGAAACCAAGAGTGCCACCAAGCTATTGAAAGACTGCGTCAAAGCGCAACTGTCGTTCATTCTGTAGCGACTCGCTCATTCGTGGGGGTTCCACCATGAATCCAACGCTGCGAAGCTCCCATGACTCGTTATGCAAACTATCTATTCACATCTATCTATTCATCTATCTATTGGTGTTGTTGTACGACATTTTATCTATTATCGATCGAAACCTGCAGTGACAGGTGAGATTACCAGTCCATATCAGATCGGCTCCTTCTTGTTGCTTGTTGCTCGCGTCTTCCACACACACCTCCACACACCTTCCAACCATGGATAGCGGCTTGCTCGCTGCCATCGAGAACAGCCAAGACTACGAGCAGCTCAAAGCCGCCATCAAGCGCAAACTCAAGTACCTCAAGTATGACACGGCCGGCGCCAACAAGCTGCTCACGGCCTTGATCGGCCACACGCGGCCGCTGCTCGAGCGATACTTTAAGCAACACGAGCGAACGTTCGCGAGCTTGAATGATCGCTCGTCGTGCTCGTTGTCGTCGTTCGACGCTAGCGCGACGCTGACGGAGCTCGAGAAGACGTCGGAGAAGCTCTTCAAGTTCCTCTCGGCCGTCGCTCTCGTATGTGGCGTGGCTCGGTGTCGCTCGCTCGCTCGCTCGCTGGCTCACGGTATCTGAGGCAAGTAGGTCGTCTCGTACTATCCCGATCAAAATGAGCTCGCTAGCGCACATGTCGACCAAGTCCTGAGCACGCTGTTGCCGGTGCTGACGCGCTTCACACCGCCATCGGATCGTGTGCCCGTGGTGCCTGATGCCACGACGACCACGACCACCACCACGGCCCCTGCCACGCCACCACAAGCCGACGCGATCGGCATCCGATATCACCTGCAACTGGCGCACAACTACGAGCTCCAGGTGATTTGTGCAGCGTGGAATGGTCTCGTGTCGCTCGTACAACAGATCGAGGCGCATCTGGTGCCGAGCTTCGGCGTCATGGTCGAGTTCATCGTGCGCCACGTCGAGCAGTATCGAGTGCAGCTGCCGTTCATCACGGCCATGACCTCGTACGGCCACAGTCGCTTGTTGCTGCTCAATCATCCACAGGTTTGTAGTGCATACGCTCCTACTGCATCCAATGGCTGGCTGGCTGGCTGGCTGGCTGGCTCGCTCTTTGCTGGCTGGTCGTATGAGTGACACCGATACCGACACCTCTCGCTCGACACCAGCTGGTGTTGCTCGAGTGCGAGTGCCTGCAGATCATGATGCAGCTCGAGCCCGACTGCGTCGTGCCTCATTATCAGAAGCTGCTGCTCGGTGTCTCGGGCTTGTTGTTCGATCTCACCGCCGTCGAATCCAAGGAGTTCGATCGCAACACGGTGCTCGAACGGCTGCTCGATCTCATGGGTCATCTGTTGCAGTCGGCGTGTCCGCTCGAGCCACCGCGCGGCGACGACGCCGAGCACGAGGCCGACGATGCCCAACCGCTCGATGCCTCACTAACGACACCAACAACCAACGCCGCCTTGATCGAGCGATCGAACCTGCTGCTCAAGTCGGTAGACTTTACCGCCATACTCGATATCACCAATCGCACTGCGAGCTTGTTCAGCAGTGGCATTGCTGGAGGTTGCGTGACACATACACCATGCAGTCTCACCGAGCCGACTTGATGCTGACTTGAGTCACCGTTGCGAATGCTCACAGAGGTGGCACCGTTCGTGCTGGCGATCATGTGCGGCGTCAGTCGCCATTATGCGCTCGCGGCACAGCAGCAAGTGCTCGGCGTCGTGGCTCCGTGTCTATTGACCAAGTACGTCCTCAACTCTCTCAAGCGAGCGTTCGAGTGAGTCTGAGTGAGGTGCCCTGATTCCTAACACTCGCTAGATTCGAGGAGGTGATTGCGAAGCCGACCAAGGAACGCGTCAAAGTGATGCTTCGCGCCATTGGCGATGTGCTGTACTACTCTCAGCGCGTGACACTCAAGCCTCACGTCATGTCGTTGTACTACTGCCTCGAGCGCTTCTTGGCACAGACCAAGGTTCGTCAGCAACGCTTTCTCCTCCTCCTGCTGCCACTGCTGCTGCTGCCGTTGTCGGTTCTCATGCGCAAGTGGCAGCCCTCCAAGGCCTTTCGCTCGTTCCGCAACGCCACAATTCCTATCGTATCGCGCCTGTTGCCACTGCTAGGTTGCGACTTTCTGCAGGTGGCAGACGACTTTTACACGTCGTACGTTGGTCGTCAGCTCGGCTTCGCGCGCCTCGTGCAATGCTGCTGCGCTCTCTAACGTCTCTCGGCCTCGGGTGCCGTTGTGGCAAGTAGCTTTGCGCGATTGCTCGCCGATCCGGTGGTCCTGGGCGAGTTCATCGAGGCGCTGGCGTTCAGCTGCGACGCCATTCCCAGCGCAGCGGCTCCCGCTTCTTCGATCGCCGAGATCGAGTTGCGCAACGAGCTCTTGCGCAAGTACGTACCCAAGGTCATGTCGGATCTCCGAGCCGGCCTCCAATCCACGACCTACTCGGCGGTACGTCACGTGTTGCGAGAGGAGCGGGCACGCTACGAGTTGCATCGTATTCACGCGAGGCATGGGCGATGGTGGGCGTGTTCGATGTAGACGATCAAGGAGCACGTGGTTATCAGCATCAAACAGGTGGTGCGCTGCTGTCGGCGGAGCGATCCTCTCAAGGCACTCGTGCTGCCACTCTCCGAGTCGCTGCTTGCGAGCATCGTGCAGCAATGTGCCGAGCAGGAGACTCTGATGCGCCTCGGCCCGGAGCTCATCACCAGCGCCGTTAGCCTCGCTGCCATCGTGCACTCGGTATGTGGCGCGCAACAGCAGCAGCAACAGCAGCCATTCCTTACGATGCTGCCTCTCGTCACAGCTGTCGGCCACCATACAGCCGATCGTCAAGTCGCTGCTCGAGTTGATCCTCCGCGTGCTGGAGAAGTCCTTTGGGGCATCCGATCAGAGCAACCGATCGCGAAATGCCGATGACGACGATGACGACGATGAGGAAGACGAGGAGGACGACGAGGAGCAGGAGGACTTGATGCCCAAGCTGGTGCTTGCCACGATCGCTGCCGTGAGCGAAATGTACCGTGAAGAGTCACTTGTACAGTGTGGTACGTTCTACTTGATTCGAACCACGCGTGTGTGATGTACGGGCCAACCTATTCACCTCCGCCTGGACGTACAGCCCAGCAACTTGTGGATGGCTTCACGAGCACGATCATTGCACGCTTACTCGACATCACGGTCAAGCCGATCTTCTTTGACGACGACGAGCTGGTACGCCATCAAGCGCTCGAGTGCCTCATCGGGCTGCTCAATTCGCATGCCGAGACCATCGTACGTGCTGCTACCCACTGCTACCTGCTGCTCCTCGACTTCATGAGGCCGATGCTCATGCACGAGCCCGCACAAACAAACACAGGACGCAGCACTGGCGAACGTCGTTGTGACGAAGCTGGCAGAGTCGCTGGTCGATAGCATCGAGAACGAGTGGGACACCGAGAGCAACAACATTCGTGCACTTGCCACAGCTCGTGCCAAGGTGCGCGACTGCCCGAGTGCCACATCGTCTCTCTCACCGGCAGCGATCGATACGATACAAAAGCGACGCGAAGCATTGCTCGGTTCCTCCTCCTCCGCCAGCGGCAGCCTGAGTAGCAGCAAGCAAGAGAGCTTGCAAACCTCCACCAGCACAAGCTCTAGCTCGACCGATGACGACGTGGCCATTCTCTCATGGCTGCTAGGCCAGTAACACGGAGAGCGCATTTACCTATTCGCTTGCAATATTTCTCGTTCTCTCGCGCGTGGGTGGCGCTAGATGATGACATTGCGCGTTTCGATTCGATTCGATGCGATAGAAACCGGCAGGGAGGTTTCGCTGCTCGTCCTTCTCTCTGTCGATCTCTCGCCGCTGCATCTCATCCTCACAAACCACACGCCCAGCGCCGCTCTGCACAAGGACCACCACCACCAACAACCACCACCACAACCACAATGGCTGATCAACGTAGACTCTCCGTGTTCATCACTGGTGCCACTGGATTCGTACGTCCATTTATCGGCAGTGCGTCGGGTGCTGTTCTTGCCGAGTGCGATCTAACGCGCCCTTGTGCGTATGTTTGTGGCTCGCCCAACAGATTGGCCAGTCAGCTGCTCTGGCTCTCCGCAACCGAGGCCACCATGTCACAGCGCTCGTTCGCAGCCCCGAGGGCGAAGCGGCCAAGATGCTGCGCCAGCACGAGATCGTGACGGTGGTGGGCGACATCACGAACACGGCGTCGTTCGAGCACATGCTCGCGAGCTTCGATGTCTTGGTCAGCGTCGCGCAATCGGCGCCCGCCAAGCAGGGCTCCGAGGCCACGATCTCGGCCTTCCTGGGCGCCTCTGCCGCATCGAGCACGCCCAAGACCGTCATCTACACGAGCGGCTGCCTGATCTACGGCCACCGCGGCGAGGAGCTGCTGACCGAGGACGACGACCTTCACGCGTGCCCAGAGGCCGTTCAGGTACGCCGCCGCTGTCGTGCTCGTGCTCGCCGTCGCTGCCTCGATGCTGACAAGAGCGACCGAACGGCATCCAGTGGCGCATCGCACACGAGCAACGCGTCGTCAAGGCTGAAGGCGCGCACGGGATCGTGCTGCGTCCCGGCTTCGTGTACGGCCGCTCGGGCTCGTACGTGGGCGACTTCTTTTCGGCGGCGCGCAAAGGCGTCCAGAACGTCGCCGGCGATGGCTCGAATCACTGGAGCACGGTGCACGTCGAGGACCTCGCTCGTGCGTACGTCATGATCGCCGAGTCGGGCGCCTCGGTGGCCGGGCGCATCTTCAACGTCAGCGACCATGCCTTCCCCACCACCAAGGAGCTTGCGCTCGCTGCTTCAGCGTACGTGTCAGACCGCCAACACATTCCTGCTCATCATGTGCTCTCTCTCTCTCCCGCACACCTTGTTGATGTTGTGTGGCGTGATGGATTTGTTTGTTGTGCTTGGCAGGGCGTGTGGCTTCACGGGCGAGATCACGCACGTTCCGACCTCGGCCAACGTGTGGATGCTGCTGTGTAGCTTATCGGCCAAGCTCGACTCGAGCGCCATACGCGAGGCCGTCGGCTGGCGCCCGCTCTTGCCGCCGTTCCTCGATGACGTGCAAACGTACTACCAGTCATGGCTGGCACACAACCACGAATGAGCGTCGCTCGCAATCGTGATCATGTCGATGATGGAGCAAGATCGGGTGTAGCAACGAGACGCAGAGAGCGTCAGTGGCGTCGCATTCATTGCTCCATAATACATACCATGTGATATCTATCAATCTATCTATCTATCTCTTCTCAAGCCAGCTTGTCGCTTCACGAGTTGTCGCTTGTCGCTGATTTCGCGGCCTCTCGCTTGGTGGTGGCGTCCGGAGCTAGCAGGTGCGAATCTCCGGATACGGCGGGCATTGTTTGGCCGGTGTCGTGCGGTATTTAGCGCCAGTCGGTCCATCGAGCCGGCAATCGCTGCCTGCTGTCGCTGCAACCTCAACTCGATCGACCAGCGTCTGCGCCACCGTCACGCTGGCTCGCCGATTGCATTTCTCCTCATTCGTTCTTGCCCTCGTCGCATCGGCATTGCTGCTGTCAGTGCTTGCTGTCGCCAACGCCAAGAAACCATCGACTTCATCGACCTCATCGACTCCATCGACCTCCGCCAAGAAGATGAGCTCGTCTTCCGGCTTTGCCGAACCGATCACGCACTTTGACGTGCACTTCTACTACTGGGCCAACGATGCCGTCTCGACCGCGTCGGCCCTCGAGGTCTGGCGTGAGACCAAGGTCCGTTTCCTCGCGTCGTGTGCGTCGTGTGTGCGAGTGTGGCGCTCTCGACCACGCGAGCTGACGATAGTGGTTGTAGGCGGCATTCCCGAACCTTCGCATCTACGAGCCAGTCAACCGGCCTGTCGGTCCTCACCCGGTGGCCATGTGGGAGGCGCACTTGGTGACGGCACAGGAGTTTGGGTGCGTGCTGCAGCGACACGAGCTCGCGCATGCTGCCTCGCGCTCACACGACACGCTTCGTCGTCGTCGCCTTTTCACAGAGAGTACCTGTCGTGGTTGGCCCTGCATCGCCGTGGGCACTCGGTGCTCGTGCACGCCAACACGGGCGCCCTAGTGGCGGACCATACGGTGAACACGCTCTGGCTCGGCCAGCCGATACCGCTCAACATTGGCATGCTGGAGCGCCTGGCGCACTGAGTCGAGTAGCGGTTGTAGTAGCGGTTGTAGTAGCGGTTGTAGTAGTTGTAGTTGCCATGAATACATGACTTGATCGATGAGATGAGCGAGATATGAGAGCGAATGAGAGGAGCAGCGCGCTCTCTTGTTCTCTTGCCCGCCCAACACCAACAACACTACAACCATGTCCTCCTCTGATGACGACGACGATCGCAACTCTGATCCCATGTCGGGCTCGGATTCTGACGACGACGACGATGCTGACAACGACGAATACGAAGGCCAAGACGAAGACGATGACGAGGAGGACGAGGAGGACGAGGAGGAGGTCGACGACGATAGCGACGAGCAGCTCGATGAGGATGACGATGACGACGACGACGATCTGATCGTCGAGGATGAGGCATGGGACGATGGACCGCAGCAACGACAAGGCTCGATGGCCAAGGCCGAGCCAGGCCAAGGGTTCGCGGCTGCCATGTCCAAGATCCTCGGCTCGAAGGTCGGCGCCAACAAGGACCCGGTGCTGGCGCACACGCCTGACGCCTCGGCGGCGCTGTCGAAGGAGAAGCTCGACTTCAAGCTCAAGTCCGAGATCGCCAAGCAGCGGTACGAGAGCGAGCTGCCTTGCGTGCGCATGGCGGACTGTCGGACACTGAACGACATGCGTGCAGCAAGATGCTGGGCAACCGCAACCACTACACGGTCGAGCAGTACGGCACGCGAGACCTCGAGCGCAAGCTCACGCGTCTGGCCACGAAAGGAGGTACCTCGCCGCTGGCACGCCGCTGGTGCTCGCTGCGGCATGGGCATGGCCTAACCGCGGGGCTTGATCAGTGGTACAACTCTTCAACGTCATCAAGAAGCACCAGGCGATCCACGGTGTGTCGGAGGATGCCGTCGAGAACGGTACGCAGACCGCTGCTGGCTCGTTCTCGTTCTCGTGCTGCTGCTTCTTCTTACCTGTTATCGTTTGAACGTGCTTGCGTGCTTGCAGCGACGCTGAGCAAGGACCGCTTCTTGGAGCTGCTCGAGAAGTCGAGCTCCGTGGCCAAGAGCGTCGACCCCAAGCGTTTCTCCGAGCTGGACCAGCAGCAGGCCAAGCCGTCGCGAGAGAAGCAAACCAAGGTAGGCCGCCGTCGGCAGTACAACGTCCTCGACCGTATGCGCTGATGCATCGATACATTTGCTTGTTGGCTCGGTAGTCATCGTGGAAGGTGCTGCAAGACGACTTCCTGGGCCACACGAAGATGAAGAACTGGGACGAGCAGGAGCTCGAGCTCGAGGAGGAGGAGCAGCAGCACCAGCAGGAGGCCGAGCAGGAGTTCGACTGGGAGTCTGGTATGTGGCATACCACCACCACCGCCAAGCAGCAACGTATCATGACTGATAGCTGGCGCACACACACACACACAGAGTAACTCGTGCTCGTGCTCTTGTTCGATCGAGCGATCGGTCGACGCCCGCAAGTTTTGTTGAAGCACCACGCGCGCCATATGAGCCGCGAGTGTAGGTAGCCGCACGAATTCGACCTCTCCTCACCCCCCACAGCCCCCACAACCTCGATATTGTATGATACGTCACGCTCCCAGTGTGATCGAGCCATTACACGTCCCACCGACTTTCCCGATGCTGATCCTGATGCTGATGCGACAACCTCGACCGACTGGTTCGCAACCAGTCGCAGCTCCCACAACGCCACGGCGGCACCTCACGCGGCCTCTCCTTATGACTCGCACCGTGTCCAGAACGGTACCACGCGCCCGCCACGATCACCAGGCATCGCTATCGCGTTGCACTATGGTGCGCCTCGGCTCACGGTGCTGCATCGATCAACGTACATATCAATACCTGGTGTTCGCTCGATTAGGTCGGCTGCCTCATGCCAGCCTCGAGCGATACACATAATTTCTGCGTGCCATCGGCTGTGATACCAGTCGCCGTCCGTGTCTAGGTGCATATGAGACCGGCGACAGGCCACTCTTCTTTTTGGGGGTCGATGACGATGTCAATGTCGATGTCGATGTCGATGTCGGTGTCGTTGTTCATTCGCCCGCTCGCGCACGCAACAGCACTACGGCTGTAGCAGCAGCTATCGTGCATCAGAGTAGAAGGGCCCTCGCGTATTGCATGATGCTGGCTCGTACACGTATCCTCCACCGCCGTACGCTGCTAGCGGTCGAGGCATGGTATCGGCGGCTGCTCTCCACGTCGAGCATCGAGGCTACAGCACCACCGCAGCATCCGCCCAAAGTATCGCATCGACACCCTCACCCTCACACGCTCTCCCCTTGCTACGATCGTATCGCCTCGGTGGGGATCGGAGTGATGACCCATGAAAGGTTCTGGTGATTACAGGGCCAACAAGCGCCGGCAAGTCGAACGTCGCCGTCAACATGGCGCGGCTCTTTGATGGCGAGGTGATATCGTGCGATGCTGGTCAAGTGCGTCGCGTCGCGTCGCATCCATCCATCCACATGCGTGCGTGAGAACGAGCTACCGGCTCAACGCCATATGCATGGCTCGTTCGTGAGGATAGATCTACAAGTACCTCGACATCGGCACGGCCAAGATCTCGCCGACTGAGATGCAGGGCGTACCGCACCATATGATCAACATGCTCGAGCCACACGAACCGATCTCGAGCTTCCAGTTCGCGACCATGGCCAGAAAGAAGATCCACGTAGGTCCCTGTTGACGGTGTCGAATCGCATGCAGCATACGACAATCGTGCGAGATCGATAGTGACACACGCAGACGCCTGTGATGCAGGAGATTGCCGCGTCTGGCAAGCTGCCCATCATCGCTGGCGGCTCGACGTTCTATCTGCGCGCCGTCATGTACGCGAGCGATGCGTCGTTTCTCGGCGATAAGGAGGTCCGGCAGTACTGGCAGAAAGTGGTCGAGGCCGACCACGACTGGCACACGAGTCTCGCTCGATTGGCGAAGCTCGATCCCGAACGAGCATCCAAGCTGTTACCGAACGACGTGTACGACGCTCAAATGTCGCCATGTGGTTCGCTGCTGATGCTGATGAATGGCTGGGTGACTCTGAAGCTATCGTCTCGTACGTGCGCTAGAGGTCGTGACCATCACCGGGAAGCCGATGAATCAGCTTGGTTCCTTCTCAGAAGGTGCGTCATTATACGACAACGACGACGAGCAGCACCAACGGGCAGCCTCACCATATGAATGTCGTTGAGTGCGGCAGTCATGTCGAACGAGTTCGACTTTCGTTGCTTTGCCGTGGTTCAACCTCGCGAGCAACTCTATCGTGGCATCGATATGCGATGCGAACGGATGCTGCTCGATGGCTTGTTGCAGGAGGTCATGTCGCTCGTGCTGGCCGGCAAGCTCGATCCGACACATCCGGCTGCCAAACACATTGGCTACCACGAGAGCCTGGAGTTCCTCGCCACCAAGCCGTTGCCGACCTTCAAGGACATCTTGGCACTGTTAACGATGCTACAGAACAATACGAGGTAGCGTAGCTTCTCCTCCATAAGCCCGCTCGATGGTGACGATTGCTCGCTCGTTCGTTCGTGTACGTGTGCCACAGAACCTATGCACGCAGACAACTCTCGTGGCTGCGCGCTGCCAACAATCAGCACTTCTACTGGCTTGACTACACACAACTCGAGAAGCTATGCGAGCAGCTAGTGGCGCTGCTGGAGCTCTCGCAGCACGAGTACCAGCATCACGCCTATCGACCCGAACACTCGATGCAAGCATTCGAACACGCCAATCCGGTCGATGCCGTACGTAGCAAACTAACTGACTGATTGACTGAGCGATTGCATCGTGATTCGATTGGCTGACTCGCTCGAGTGACGCAGGATTCGATGAAGCGCTACCAAGCCAAGCTGCAGTTGTTCGGCAAGGCCGACGCCATGGCGCTGGCGCAACAAGTGGCGCACTTTGCACGCCAGTATCGAGCCAAGAGCAGTAGCAGCAGTAGCAGCAGTAGTAACTCACACACGGTTACTCTGGACTCGTAGCGCAATACACTACCACCGATTCGCCTCGATTGATTGTTGGTACGAACGAATGTGGCTTTGTGTTTCATTGAGTGTGGTCATATTAGAGAGAGACCTGGAAAGTGCGCGAGTGGCACTGCAGCACCGTGAGTGGTGCGTGGCTCGAGAGAGTGGCGGCATGAGCGCGAGCGAGCGCTCTTGTGCCAAGTGGCTCAGAGGAGCAGGTCGCCCAGCACGCCGCCGCGGTACGGCACGCCGAGGTCCATGAGCTTCTGCCACGCAAAGGCAAAGTCGCGGAAGAACAAGGCCTCGTCCTTGG
>Ga0209935_1003081_pt1 | contig 18127 bp, 18 predicted proteins | sample ThiBio_1000_plan_2_FD_183958 | JGI IMG/M metagenome (GOLD analysis project Ga0209935, IMG submission 183958) | Wastewater bioreactor microbial communities from Cape Town, South Africa - Thiocy_cont_1000_plan (SPAdes) | ecosystem: Engineered > Bioreactor > Thiocyanate-remediating >... | reverse complement strand
TCGCCCGATCAGATCAAGGCCATGCTCGATCAAGCCAAGGCTTTCGAGGCCGAGGATCGCCAACGTGCCGAGCTGCTCGATTGGCGCAACTCGCTCGAGAACTATGGTACGTCATTCACTCACTCACCGACTCACTCACTCACTCGCTGACTTGCTTGCACGGAAACAGCCTTCAACATGAAGGCTCGCTTGGGTGAGCATGCTTTCGCCGAGGTCTTGACGGCTGAGGAGCGTGAGAGCCTCTCCTCCAAGGCCGAAGCTGCTTTGCTCTGGCTCGATGAGAACGACACGCCAAGCCTTGCTGAGTTGCAGCACCAGCTCAAGGTTCGTTATTCTCTCTCGCTCTCTATCACTCTCAACTCACGAGAGAAATGGCATGTGTACAGGAGCTGGAAATCGTGTACGGTCCAGTTGTCTCGGCTGCCACGGCGCGATTGCAAGAGAAGGAAACGCCCAAGCCCGCTGCTGACGCTACCGGTGAACACATGGAGACCGAGTAAGGGCATGCGGCTTCGCGGCACGGCGGCCCCAACGCCTGGCTCACCACTCTCACTCCTACGGCCCAATTCCTTTCTCACTACAATGGATCTACACGATCTTGCTTGCTCTAATTGTTGTTTTACCTTCGTTGAGTACATTGCTATCTATCCATCAAATGCCCTGCCGTCCTGCCCCTCCCCCTCCTCCGATCGAGCAACTCTTGTTGTAACGTGAGGCGTGTATTGACTTTGAACAGTGATGCAGCATGAGAGAGAGAGAGAGCGAGAGAGCAGAGAGTAGAGAATGCGTGTAGAAACAGAACAAGCGAGCATACGCTGGCTCGCTCATTCGTAAGCTGGACAGAATGGACAAGAGATAATAGATAGTAGGCGTGTGTGTGGGTGCTTACATCAAGAAGACGACAACCACCAACAACAATACCGTGCACACGATGGTGAGTACCAACCTCAATGGCGAGCGGCCTCGATCACGACCACGCTCTCTACTGATCAGCCGAGAACAGAGAGCGGTAAATCTCGCGCTCACGCTCCTTGTGCGCTGCTTGCTTTTGATGCAAACTCCGCATCAAGCTCAAGAATGCCGCATCCTTCGGCACGAGGGCGAGCGCCGTGTCGAGGTCCTGCTGCGCCGCGTCAAAGTCCTTGAGCTCGATCGCCGCTTGTGCACGTCGGTACAAGGCCTTGGTGTTGCTCGGGTCCGAGTGCAGCACGGTCGAGCACAGCGTGCGCGCCTGCCCGGGCGATCGCTGCTTCAAGTAGCACGCGGCGAGGTTCAGCATCACGAGCGTCAGGCGCTTGTTCTTCTCGCTCTCGATCTCGACCGTCGGCGAGTAAAAGTGCAGCTGGCTGAAGGCGTCCTTGTAGTGCGACAGCGCTCGGCCAAAGTTCGAGCTGTTGAACGCCGTATTGCCCTCGGCCTTTTGGCGGTCGGCCTCGCTGAAGCGCTCCAAGGCCTGCGCCACGGTCACGACCGAGAGTGACTGCGAGTAGCGCGCCGACAGCGAGCCACCGCCAGCACTCTCGAGATCGTTCGTAGCAAGGTCGACTCGCAGTTCGTCGTACGGCCGATTGTCGCTCTCTGCAGCGCGATGGGCGCCGTCGTCGGCACTGTCTTGGTCCGACGATGAGTCCTCGTCTCCAAACTCGCCACTGTCATCATCGCTATCCTCGTCGTGTGAATGATGGTGATGGTGATGCGTCTCCACTGGAGCAGGAGCAGGAGCAGTAGGGTGGTTGTGAGTTGTTTCGAGCTGCATCGCATCTGGCGAATCGGAGCTCGCTGTGGCTGGAGCATTGCCACTGGACTCTTGAGTCGGGTTCGGCGGTGCCGGTGCAACGTCATCGACACCAGAGGTGCGAGGTGAGGTTGAGGAGCTAGTCGAAGTCGAGGCAGAGGCAGCAGCGGCCTTGGCAGCGGCGACAGCTTGCTGCACGAATGCGAGCTTCTCGTTGCGCAGCTTCTCTCGGCACTTGCGGCTTTCGACCGGTACCGAGCCGACCTCCTCGGAGCGCATCCAGACCTTGGCGTCGGAATCGATGCCACACGTGGCGAGGATCGGCAGGAAGGGATGAGGCGCGACGCCATTGACGATGCACGAGTCGGCTCGAAGATATTGCACCAAGGCGCCGGTGAGCTTGTCCCACACGAACACGTGGCCGCAATCGCCGCCGGTCACGAGGTACATGTCGCCGAACAGGAACGCCACCTCCTTGAGGAAGGTGTCAGCGTTGCGGCGGCCACTGTACGAGCGCTCGAGAACACGGCTGGTGCGTTGCTCGATCGCCTCCGGCTTCTTGAAGCCGGCTGCATCGGTGCCGAAGGGCGAGAGGTGTCGCGCACCGCGCGCAGCAGCGGCGGCGTCGTCGTCGTCGTGATGCTCGAGGCCAGCCGGTGTCGCCGCGGCGGCGGCGTACGCTTGCTCGGCGGCACGGACCGCCTGCCACGTGACTTCGCTCGAGAGAAAGACTGGCAGCTGCGAGGTGGCGAGTTGGTCGCGGGCGTACGAGAGACCGGGCCGCACGTTGAAGAGGCACACGTCGTGGCCGGCGTAGTTGACCGCCACCTCGCCGAGGCGGTTGAAGGCGATGCCGGTGGCGCCCGAGAGACGCGAGTAGTGTCGCGGCATCGAGTGCTCCTCGGCGCCACGGGCCGTCCAGTAGTACAGCGCCTGCGTGCAGCGTTGCGTCTCTTGCGAGCACACGCGCACGTCGTACATGCGCACGTACGGATCCTGCGACGCCACGAGGAACGTGTGGTTGTCGCACGGGTCGAACTTGAGCGACGTGGCGCCGATGCCACGGCCCAAGCGCACGAGCAGCCGCGAGTTGTTGTTGTTGTTGTCGTTGTTGTGGTTGTTGCCCATCATCATCATGGTGGCGGTCGAGGACGTGACGGCCGGCATTCGCGTGTCGTACAAGCGCACCGAGCCGTCCTCGTGCGTCGAGAGGAAGACGTTCGACGAGCCCGGCAGGAACTCGAACTGATACAACATGTGATAGTGCGACGCAATGCGCCTCGAGCTCGTGGTCGTCACGCTGCTACTACTGCTGTTGTTGTTGCGATTCGAGTACTCAATGTCGGTGACGACCACGTCGCCGTCGGCGCCCAGCGACACGGTCTGACGATGGGCGCTCTTGGGCACGAATCGCGCGCAGAAGATGTTGCGCGAGTGGCGCGTCTCGACCGTGCCGAGCCTCGCGTACTGCCGCGTGGCGTCGTAGATGCGCAGCGTGCAGTCGTCCGAGCCCGTGATCACGAGGTCACCCTCGTCGCTCCAGTGCACGGTGTTGACGCAGCCGTTGTGGCCTTCGAGCCGATGCGCGAGGCGCAGCCGCGTGGCATTGCTGACGTGCGCGTCGAACACCTGCTCGAATGTCGTCGGGTGGAAGCGATACGAGACCGGCGTGCGGATCAAGGCCGAGCCCCATGGCTGCTGCTCACCGGGCTTGGGGCTCGTGCTCGCGGGACACGCGACGTTGGCGTGGGATTTGCGCCACCATTGTCGAGGGCTGTAGGTCAGCAGCGAGTGCTCGCGATCACGCAGCAGCAACGACGTGTTGGTACGTGTCGTCATCGATCTTGGCGTCAGGCAGACAGCAGAGAGCGCGCGGGCCTCAGCCAACTACTCTACTACTACGACTTGATGCTAGTGCTGTTCTTCAACTAGAACTCTCTCCGGAGGAGTGGTGGATTGGAGTGGATTGGAGTGGATTGGATTGGATTGGATGGCTGAGCGAGAGTGTGGCAGGTGTCGGGGAGTTTCGCTGGGATTCCGCGGAGGCAAGCGTATGTATCTCGCGAGCCAGCACAGGTGTGGTTGAGTGACTGTGAGAGTGAGAGAGAGAGAGAGAGAGAGAGAGACTGGGCGAGTGATGGACGAAGGACGAGGGTTGCAACGAATGAGAGATTGAATGTCGTCGTTCAGTGGGTATTGGTGATTGGTGTGATGAGAGAGAGAGAGAGAGAGAAGCAGATTGACATTGCATCATCGACAAGAGCGTTGATCATGAGCCCACAATCATATTGGCGTGCATAAAGAGAGTGTGTAGCTCGATGTCAATCGTTCGAGATCATGATATCGATCAAAGGAACGAGAAGATCTCGAACAAGAGCTCGTTCGGAATCATCGACATTGCCGAGTCATCGACCACCGATCGAATCATCGTCATCGTCGAGATGGCTTGCTTCATCCATGATGGAGCATATCGATGGAAATCTGGACGCCATATGAACGTGTCGGCGAGCCATTGATTGGCTCCAATCACATGCACTCGATGGCCTGCCGAGAAGGCGATGAGACCTCGATGCTCGTCGAACGCAACTCCCCATGCGCACTCGATGCCGCAATCGAAGGACGAGATGTGATGGCCTTCGTGAGTGAATGATTGCAATCGATTGAAGTCGGCGACGATGATTCGGCCTTGGTTGTCGATGCACACTCCAGCAGGATTCTGGAACTGGCCTGGTTGATCGCCTTGCGAGCCGAACTCGAACAAGAACGAGCCATCAATCGACGACAGTACTTGCACTCGATGATTGAGGGTATCAGAGACAATGACTCGATGTCGATCATGGTCGATCGCAATGCTTGATGGATAATTGAACTCGCCAGGCTGAGATCCTTGCTTGCCGATGGAGAACAAGAACGAGAGATCGATCGACGACAAGAACACCAATCGATTGTTGGAGGCATCGGCAATGACGATGCGATGATGATGCTTGTCGATCGCAATGCCGCGAGGGTAACTGAACTCGAGATCTCCTGATCCATACTTGCCGATGCACGACAAGAACGATTGCTCGCTCAATGACCATGATTGTAATCGACTATTGCCGCAATCAACGACGAGGATGCGATCATGATCGTGATCGATCGCAATGCCCGATGGCTGATAGAGCTTACCTGGTTGGCGGCCTTTCTGGCCGAACTTGGACACGAACGAGCCATCATCGCACGAGAATACTTGCACTCGATGATTGTTGCAATCGGAGACGAGCAAGAGACCTCGATGATGGTCGAACGACAAGCCCATCGGGCCGTTGAACAGGCCATCAGCATCGCCTGCTCGCTTGGTGCCGATCGAGAGCTTGATTCGAGCATCACGATCAAGAGTATCGTCTCCCATCTCTTCCTCTTCAATCTCTCACTCACACACTCACAACCACAAGAGATGTTCCAAATCCCACAATCGACCAATCGAAGCGATGATGTTCACGAGCAGCGAGCAGAGAGACACGAATGCAAGAGAGCAACAAGAAGCAACAACCAATCGATGAAGGAACGAAAGAACAGCACCTCCCAATCATATCTATCTCAACCAAATCCACAAGCCATACGCAATAACAATACCAATAACAAGACCAATACAAATACCAAGAGAAGAAGATTCAAGAATGATGATGAAGATCAAGAAGAGGCTCGTGTGAGTGAGGGGGTGGTTGGTTGAGGGAGGGAGGTGCTGTTCTTTGTTCCTTCATCGATTGGTTCTTGTTGCTTCTTGTTGCTCGTTGCTTGCTTGCTTGCTTGCTTGGTGTCTCTCTCGTGTCTCGTGTCTCGTGTGTGAGAGAGAGGTTCATATCTTCATCTCGTTGGTTTGAGCAGGTTGGAGCTTGGAGCATCTCTTTGTCGTTGTGAGAGATAGAGATAGATTGGAAGAGAGATGGGAGACGATACTCTTGATGATGATGCTCGAATCAAGCTCTCGATCGGCACCAAGCGAGAAGGCGATGCTGATGGCCTGTTCAACGGCCCGATGGGCTTGTCGTTCGACCATCATCGAGGTCTCTTGCTCGTCTCCGATTGCAACAATCATCGAGTGCAAGTATTCTCGTGCGATGATGGCTCGTTCGTGTCCAAGTTCGGCGAGAAAGGCCGCCAACCAGGTAAGCTCTATCAGCCATCGGGCACTGCGATCGATCACGATCATGATCGCATCCTCGTCGTTGATTGCGGCAATAGTCGATTACAATCATGGTCATTGAGCGACCAATCGTTCTTGTTCTGTATCGGCGGGTTCTTCGATCCTCGCGGCATTGCGATCGACAAGCATCATCATCGCATCGTCATTGCCGATACCTTCAACAATCGATTGGTGTTCTTGTCGTCGATCGATCTCTCGTTCTTGTTCGAGATTGGCCGCCAGCAAGGACATCAACCTGGCGAGTTCAACAACCCATCAAGCATCGCGATCGACCATGATCGACATCGAATCATCGTCTCTGATGCCAACCATCGAGTGCAAGTATTGTCATTGATCGATGGCTCGTTCTTGTTCGAGTTCGGCTCGTACGGCAATCAGCCAGGCCAGTTCAGCCATCCTGGAGGATTGTGCTTCGCCAACCAAGGTCGAATCATCGTCGCCGACTACTACAACCGTCGATTGCAATCATTCACTCACGAAGGCCATCACATCTCGTCCTTCGATTGTGGCTCCGAGAAGCTATCGGCAGTTGCGTTCGACGAGCATCGAGGTCTCATCGCCTTCACGGCAGGCCATCGAGTGCATGTGATTGGAGCCAATCAATGGCTCGCCGACACGTTCACATGGCATCCAGATCGTCATCGATATGCTCCATCATGGATGAAGCGCACGGTGTCGACGATGACGATGATTCGATCGCTGGTCGATGAGTGCTCGGCGATGTCGATGATTCCGAACGAGCTGCTGTTCGAGATCTTCTCGCATCTTTGAGTCTCCAGATAGTATCACATGCAATCGGTCTCGAACGAGCACCACCAACGAGACGACGAATTGCATCATGATGTGTCGATACGATCCACAATCAAGCAGCGCCAATGTTCTTGGCTGAGCTCGTACATCTTGAACGAGACATCAATCTGCTCCGCTCACACTCTCTCTCTGTGAGTGCACTTGTATCACCAACTTCTCGTGCACTTGTCTCAGCGATAATCACCACTATCTGTCCATCTATCTATCGGCATTTTCTAACAACCAATCCACCATCCAACCAAATCTCAACAACATCCAAAATCCATATCTCCAGTCTATCAACCAATCACAAGAGCAGCCTCTGATTCTTCTTCTGCTTCTTGTTGTTGATGATGATGATTGATGATCGATATCTTGCGCTGGAATCCTTCCAATCGACATCGATATTCTCGTTCCGGTGATGCATTCATTCATGCAAGAGATCGAGAGAGAGAGAGAGAGTCGAATGAGAGATTGATTGTCGTCGTTCAGTGGGTATTGGTGATTGATGCGATTGAGAGAGAGAGAGAGAGAGAGAGGAGCAGATTGACATTGCATCATCGACAAGAGCGTTGATCATGAGCCCACAAACATATTGGCGTGCGTGCACAAGAGAGAGAGAGAGAGAGAGAGAGAGAGAGCGTCGCTCGATGTCAATCCTTCGAGATCATGATGTCGATCGCTGCTTCCTCGTCGTCATCGCCATCATCATGATATCGATCAAAGGAACGAGAAGATCTCGAACAACAGCTCGTTCGGAATCATCGACATCGGCGAGTCATCGACCACCGATCGAATCATCGTCATCGTCGAGATGGCTTGCTTCATCCATGATGGAGCATATCGATGACGATCTGGACGCCATGTGAACGTGTCGGCGAGCCATTGATTGGCTCCAATCACATGCACTCGATTACCTGCCGTGAAGGCGATGAGACCTCGATGCTCGTCGAATGAAACTGCCCATGCGCACTCGATGCCGTAATCGAAGGACGAGATGTGATGGCCTTCGTGAGTGAATGATTGCAATCGATTGTTGTAGAAGTCGGCGACGATGATTCGACCTTGATTGTCGATGCACAATCCTCCAGGATGGCTGAACTGGCCTGGTTGATTGCCTTGAGAGCCGAACTCGAACAAGAACGAGCCATCAATCGACGACAGTACTTGCACTCGATGATTGAGGGTATCACAGACGATGACTCGATGTCGATCATCATCGACCGCAATGCCTGATGGATAATTGAACTCGCCAGGCTGAGATCCTTGCTTGCCGATCGAGAACAAGAACGAGAGATCGATCGACGACAAGAACACCAATCGATTGTTGTAGGTATCGGCAATGACGATGCGATGATGATGCTTGTCGATCGCAATTCCTTGAGGATAACTGAACTCGAGATCTCCTGATCCATACTGGCTGATGCACGACAAGAACGATTGGTCGCTCAATGACCATGATTGTACTCGACTATTGTTGGTGTCGGTGATGAGGATGCGATCATGATCGTGATCGATCGCAATGCCCGATGGCTGATAGAGCTTACCTGGTTGGCGGCCTTTCTGGCTGAACTTGGACACGAACGAGCCATCATCGCACGAGAATACTTGCACTCGATGATTGTTGCAATCGGAGACGAGCAAGAGACCTCGATGATGGTCGAACGCCAAGCCCATAGGGGCGTTGAACAGGCCATCAGCGTCGCCTGCTCGCTTGGTGCCGATCGAGAGCTTGATTCGAGCATCACGATCAAGAGTATCGTCTCCCATCTCTTCCATTTCAATCTCTCTCTCATTCACTCAGTCACAACCACAAAGAGATGATCCAAATCCCAGAATCGACCAATCGAAGCGATGTTGTTCACGAGCAACGAGCAGCGAGCGAGGGGTGAGGATAAGAACAGCGAATGCGTGGCGCGCCAGCTAAGAACCGCACGACCGCTGGTTTATGAATGCCGCTCTTCGCGCTCGCTATCACTCTCTCGTTCTCCGGTGGCTTTGGTAGTGTTGTTTGTGCCCTTTATGCAAGAACTCGAGCACCTCAAGTTCACCGATGCACAGAAGCAGCGTATGCGAGTTGGCGATGCCTCGATCGTGAGGGTCAAGCATGCACGCATCTCGCTGCTGTCGCCTTGGTCGTTCCGAATCGAGTTCAGTGCCACCGACACGTTCCATGACGATCCCTCGCTGGCCTTCTGGTATCGAGCGCCACCATCGCCGCCAGCCTTTCAAGTACGCGGCGCCGACCAGAGATGTTGATGCGATCGACTACGTGCCACTCGCTCACTCAGGTGCGGATACAGTCGAGCAAGTACCACGGCGGCTCGGGTGTCTGCATCAAAACCGAGAAGCTCGAGATCAAGTATCGCGGTGGCCCGCTGACGCGCAAGTCGCTTCGTGTGTCAGTGGTTGGCGCGCCGCACAAGCAGCCGTACGCCAAGTGGCGGTACGGCGACGAGGCCGCGTGGGAGAGCTCGTGCAAGCTCGAGGGCGCCGTGCGCACGCTCGACCACTGCAACGGGCGCGTGGATCTCGAGTCGAGCTTGTTGAGCCGCTCGGGCTGGACGATCGTCGACGACTCGCAGAGTGTGCTGCTTGGCATCGACGATGCATGGGTGCACACGCGCGCGGAGCTCGATGACGCGCGCGCCAAGGATCTGTATGTGTTCCACTATGGCTCGGAGTACCAACAGATGCTCGACGAGTTCGTGCGGCTGTCGGGCCGCGTGCCGCTGCTGCCGCGCTTTGCGCTCGGCAACTGGTACAGCCGATGGTGGCAGTACTCGCAGGCCGAGGTGACGGCGCTCGTGGCACTGTTCGAGCACTACCGCATCCCGCTGTCGGTCATGGTGCTCGACATGGACTGGCACGTGGTGGAGCGAGCGGCCGACACCAGCAGGGGCTGGACCGGCTACTCGTGGAACACCGAGCTCTTTCCGGAGCATCGCGCGCTGCTGGCCGACCTCAAGCGCCGCGGCGTTCGCGTGACGCTCAACCTGCATCCGGCCGACGGCGTGCACAGCCACGAGCTCGCGTACGCCGCCGTGGCCGCCAAGCTGCACGTCGATGCGAGCACCGGAGAGCCGGTGCCATTCCGCTGCACGGACGCGCGCTTCGTCGAGAGCTACCTGACCGACCTGCACCATCCGCACGAGCGAGACGGCATCGAGTTCTGGTGGATCGACTGGCAGCAAGGCCGGCAGTCCGAGATGCGCGGCCTCGATCCGCTGTACTGGCTCAACCACGTGCACTCGCTCGACGCCGAGCGGCCCAACCACCCGGCCGCCACGCGCGAGCACCAGCGCCTGCGGCGTGTGATTCTCTCGCGCTGGGCCGGCCTCGGAAACCACCGGTACCCGCTCGGGTTCTCGGGAGACACGCACACGACGTGGGAGAGCCTGCGCTTCCAGCCGTACCTCACACAAGCCAGCGCCAACGTGTGTTTCGGCTGGTGGTCGCACGATATCGGCGGCTTCGGCATGGACGGCTGCGAGAACGAGGAGCTCTACATTCGTTGGGTTCAGTTCGGCCTCTACTCGCCGATACTGCGGTTGCATTCGATGAAGGTGCGCGTGCGAGCGAGTCTCTCGCCGATGCCGCGGTGGCTCATCGAGCGGTCGTGCACAGGATGTCAGCGTCGAGCGGAAGCCATGGGGTTGGGGCTTGCCGGCGCTGACTGCCGCAGGCCGTGCCATGCGACTCCGACACGCGTTACTGCCGTACCTGTACACGATGGCGTTCGAGTATCACGCGAGCAATCGAGCTCTCATTCGTCCCATGTACCACACGCACCCGACGTTGGAGCTCGCGTACCACTTGCCGCAGCAGTATTGGTTCGGCTCGCAGCTGCTCGTGGCTCCCATCACTGAGCCAGCCGACTTGGCAACCTCCATGGCCAAGCAGATCGTTTGGTTACCTGGCCCAGGACATTGGTTCGTTCCACTCGATTGACGAGCTCATCTCTCGTACCTCTAACGCCTGCTCCTGTAGGTTCCACTTTGAGACTGGAGACTACTACGACGGCGATCGTTGTCACAGTTTTTACGGCGACGTGTATCAGGTGCCGGTGTTCGCAGCCGCCGGTGCCATCGTGCCAATGGTCAACACGGGCACGATCGACGTGAATCTCACCAACACGGCCAACGTCAAGAGCCGTGCCACTTCGTACGCTCAGCCGCACGAGGAGACCGAACGCGAGCCGCTCGCTCTCGGCCTCGACAATCCGCGCCAGCTGAAGCTGCGCGTCTTTGCCGGCGCCGATGGGCACTTTCGGCTGTACGAAGATGACGGCGTGTCGTTGTACGAAGAGGAGGCCGCCATCACCGGCGAATGCGGTTGCACGCGCGACATCCGCTGGCTGTGGCTCGATGGCAGCAGCCGAGCCGAGCTCACTCTCGCGCCAGCGCAAGGCGATCTGTCGCTGGTGCCGGCCGAGCGCACTCTCGAGATCGAGTTCTTTGGCGTCGTGCCACACGCCGTCGCCGCGTGCTCGTTCCAATCCACCGAAGGCACCACGAGTGCCGACGGTGAACGGCAGCCACCGACGTTCCGCACATGGTACGACGAGCGAGTTGGAGTGCTCGTTGTGTCGGACTTGGCTGTGCGCTCGGAGCAGCATCTCAAGGTCGAGCTCTCGCTGTCGCCCGAGCACCGAGCGGCCTCGGAGCGCTCGCTGATGCGCATCAAACCGTACGCCGCCGACGTGATCGGGCGTGTGATTCGCAACAATCCAGCCTGGCCACGTCGCGTCCGAGGCTTCCTGTTCCGCGAGCTGGTCAGCCGAGTGGAAGTCCCGAACCCCGATCCATCCGACCTCGATATTGCATGCAAGGCCATCGCCGGCATCCAGCGCGACGGCCGCGACTCTGCCGAGAGCCATTCGCAAACCATCATGGATCTCGTGTCGGGCTCGGGCATTCGCGTGATCAACGGCGTGTTGAACAAGCCGCTCGTCATCGTGTACAATCCTCGCCAGCTCGACGGCGTGTCGTACTCGATCGAACCCACCGTGCGCACTGCAGCAGCACGTATTTCTGGCGCAGTACCAGAGATCGCCTTCCATCTTCTCGATCCGACGCTCTCGTACACGATCTCGTTCACGCGCTTCGAGAACACGCAGACCATTGCTCTCGATCCAGTCACAAAAGCCTAAACTGGCCCACGAACGAATGTGCTTTGTGCCAATCAGTACACCTATCCTTCATTATCACTGCCTTGGTGGTGGTCTTGCTCGTTGTACGTGAACTTGACGACGCTACGGCACGAGCTTCGTGCAGATATCAACGCGTCGCCAAAGTACACGGTGCACGCCTTGATGTTGCCAAAGGCGTTGTACGCTTCCACTTCGCAATGAGGTGCATTCTTCAGTTGCAGCAACTGGGCAATCGTGGGGGCATGACGTCGTTAGCCAATGCCTTGGGCAGAGCGTGCTACCATTGCCTGTGAGATTGATCGTACTTCGAGCGTGCTGGTGTTCTTCGGCAGATACAGCGCAATGTTGCGCGTGATCGAGAGAGTCTTCTCGTAGATCTTGACGCTGCACATTCGTGCCAAACTGTTAGGCCAGCAGGAGAGCCAGCAGCAACTGCCTTCGCCAGTGGCATGATAGATGGAGGCGACGACGTACGAGTTGGGCGTCGTCATGCGGAGCGAGAACTCACTGCATGCAGCGTACGATGGCCCACCCCAAGGAGGTGCCAGGAACACCACGTCGGCCGTCAGTTTGGCAGCGAGCTTCATGTAGTCACCATGAATGAAGTCGATCTTGTGCTCGACGCCGTAGACTCGAGCATTGTGCCGAGCGATCTCGAGTCGATTTCGATCAATGTCGATCGCTGATGTGCCACTATCAATCGCGTGGCCAGCGACGCCAATAACAAGCTCAACACCACCAACACGTACCAATGACACGCTCGCACTGCATCGCGAACTGGATCGTGTTGCCTCCGACTCCACAGAAGGCGTCAATGATCACGGCGCACTTGCATCGGGTCGCAATGTGCGCTGCGATCCACTCGGGTGTCACAGAGTACCAGCCCTCTGCCGCTCGCAACCATGAGTCGCCAGCTGGCGAATGCGCGAGTGGGAGGCATGCAACAAACCGGTGTCCATCTTGATTCCCTCATCGAAGCGCGAGAAGAGAAGGTATCGCTGCGCCCAGTACTTGGCTACCGTGCGGTCGTATTGGTGATCGCCATCGCCATCGCCATCGCCATCGGCTTCATCATGCGCCTCGTAGCTCTCGTTGTATTCGTCCCCGTTGTGTTGATAGTCATCGTAGTAGTACTCATCTTCATCCTCCTCCTCCTCATATTCTTGGCCGTGATCCTCGTTGTCACCAGAGGAAGCACCGCCCCAATCGCCACCAGAGCGAGAGTCGCTCGTTCGTTGTCGTTTGCGCGAGTTCTCGTGCTGCTCCGAGGAGGCCGCGAGCAAGCGTTTGCGCGAACCGGGAGCCATACCCTCGTCGCGATCGTCGGCATCGAGGACCGTGAAGAACAGGTATCTCCCTCGATACTCGAGAGTCGCCAGATGTCGCGAGTGTGCCATGGTGCACGAGTGAATGCGAAAGAGAAGTGAGCGCGGTAGTCACTGTTCTTATTCGCTTCCATAGATCCGTTGATGGTTTGCTTGCCATCGTTGGCCACAGACCAGGCCATTCGCTCACGCTTCCGCTGCTGGCTGGACCTCTCGCTCATTCTCACTGACTCTCACTGACTCGCTAGAATGGACGAACTCCTTGAGGAAGTGACGTCGATGCAACACAATGGTCAAGCGAGCGAGGCGATCGAGCTACTGACGCAGTACCTAGAGCAGCATCCGTCGTGTATGGCGGTTCTCCTCAAGCGCGCTTCCGTGAGCGCCATGATCTCGCACAACGACGACGCGCTGCGCGACTACACGGCCGCCATCGGCCTCGATCCATCGTGCATCCGTGCGTACCTTGGACGTGCGAGCCTGCTCCAACGTTGCGGTGACCAGCTCGAAGCGCTGCGTGTGTTGGACGAGGCTGTTCGAGTGTCGCCCGACGACGCCTCGGATGCGTTGCTCGAACGCGCTCGTGCATTGGTGGATCTCGCTCGGTATGCCGAGGCGATCGACGACACCACCAAGGCATTGGCGATGGCGTCGAGTGAGGAGTCCGACAACCTGACGGCTTTGCTGTCGACTCGTGCCTCTGCGCGTCTTCGTCTGGGCTTGTTCGAGGAGGCGGCTGCCGATTACGAGCGATGCCTCAAGCTCCACAAACTCAGTGGCTCCATGGCCCTGGGCCTTGGCCTGGCGTTGCTGCTGCAGGGCAAGCTCGACGATGCCATGCAGCCGCTGCGGAACGCTCAATTAACTCCGGGCCACCGCTTCGTCATGGCGCAGGCCTCGCGAGCACTGGCGTTCGTGTTCCTCAATCGAGGCGAGACCAAGATGGCGCAGCATGCCATCGACAAAGCCGAGCGCGAACTGCAGAATTGCTTGGAGTGGCCGTTCAAGGCAATATCGCTGCCGCACAAGGTCGATGGCACCGTGTACTTGGAGCGCGCCTGCCTGCGCTATCTCCAACGCGACATGGCTGGAGCGCGATCAGACCTCGCCTTGGCAGCGATAACCTCTCCGACACGTACGCACGCAAGAGTCAGAGCAATCTACTGCGAACGCCAGCGCAAACGCAGTCGCTGACTGTCGATCACTCACTCGCTCACTGGCTCGTGTGTAGGATACGGTTGGCGCTTGGTGAGCCATGCTCGATCTCCGGCACCGATCAAGCGTGCAGTCTACACGATGACCATGATCCGCTCACTCGAGCCATCGTCGGTGCTGTCGTCGCTACCGAACGAGCTGCTGTTCTTGATCTTCGAGGAGCTGCACCTGGACTTGGACTTCCTCGCCGGTTCCGATACTCGATTCCTGCTCGTGTAGCGAGCGGCCGCCGAGCCTGCACATACGACGCTTCTCAATACATCAGACCCCGAGCAAGATTCCCAGAGGTTCCTTTGAGTGAGTGAGTGAGTGATGAGCTGGTGGCTTGTGATTGACAAGGTCTCGTTGGGTACCCAACCCGACATCCCAATCGAATATCCGGAGCGAAATTGCCCGAGACATCAGCGGAGGAGGAAGGAGCACGTGAGGCAGTGGAAGGAAGGCGCATTCGTTTCGTTGCTCGCACGCGCAGCCATCTCTCTCTCATCCTCATCCATCATCATGGACCAGTATCTCCAGCGCCTCATGAGTCTGTTGGGGTAGGTCTCTCTCTCTATCTCTCGTGTCTCTGGCTATTGTTCAGTGCAGTACTGAGACCTGTGTCGGTTTGTGTCGGTTTGTGGTGTAGGAGACGTGAGGAGGAAGAGGAGGACGAGGAGGACATCATTGTGCCGGGAGTACAGCGAGACGATGGACTCGTGGGCGCTCCTCTCACTCGGCCCTCGCTGGTATGCGATCACACACATCTCTCTGTGTCTGATCCTGGATGACAGTGGCGTTGATGATGGTGATGATGACCTACGTCGCTCGATTGCAGCTGGAGCACGAGCTGGGCCAGAGTATGCGCCGCAGCCTGCGAGGCACGACCGATTGTCGCCGCTCGAATGTCATCTCGTATCCGTCGCTCGTGTCGCAGCTGTCTCTGGTTCGTTCGGCAAGCCCTCTCTTGCGAGCTGGTGGCCGTACATTGCACTCATCGTGAGACACACACAGCGTGAGCTCGGTGGCTTGACGAAGAACCACTTTAGCCTCACGCACCGCATGCTACCCACCGAACCCAACGTCATCAAGCGCTTCAACTCGCTGGTATCTCTCTCTCTCTCTCTCTCAATCCCCCAATCAATCTCCCAATCAACTCCCAATCAATCGGGCCTCCATCGGTACATCGAAGGCTCATCATGATACCATGCGGCGTGTATTCAGTTGTTCTGTGGTCAATTCGCCAAGGATGGCTCCATGTTCATGAGTGCCGCGCAGAGTACGTCGTCTCGGGGGCCGTCAAGTCGTATCATCGACCTGCCTGACTCGCTCGATGGCTGACGATGGCACCCCGACGGCGCCTCGCCACAGGCGGTATGATTCGGTTGTTCGACACCAACACGTGGGAGGAGTCGAAGCGAATCCACGCACGATCCACCGGCTGGTCGGTGGTCGATACCGACTACAGCCCCGATCGCAGGTTCCTGATCTACTCGTCGTGGAGTCCGTATGGTACGGTGCAAGCCGCCAACGAGTGAGCGCTGCCCCCGTGTACGTGTCCGACACGTGTCATGCTCATCGTATCGCGGCGCTCAATGAATCACAGTGCACATTTGCAACGTGCAAGGTCAGGACAACTTGCACCAAGTGCTGGACCTCAAGTACGCGCTGCCACAACGAGTGTGGATTCGAGATATCAATCTCTCTCAATCTCGCAATCACACTATCTGACACGCTCTCGCCTGGTGTGTCATCGCCACTGCAGGCTGCAGTACCACGGGCACATTTGTTTGTTCTCGATCAAGTTCTCGCCAGACAGTCGCGAGATCTTGGCATCGTCCAATCAGGGAGGTTCGTGCCTCTCTCTCTCTCTCTCTCTCTCTCCATCTCTCCATCTCTCCATCTCGCTCTCCCATGGACTCAAGGGCCATCGGCAATGCTTGCTCGTTGCGTAGAGTTGTACCTGTATGACCTGCAGAGCGATCAGAAGATCATGACCGTACGTGGCACACGACATCAATCGCCAATCGCCAACCAGCAACCTCATGGCTGATTGGTGGCATACGATCAGGTGCCTGCACACGACGACGACATCAACTCGGTGGCGTTCGCCGATGAGACGTCGCAAGTGTTCTTCACTGGATCGGACGATATGCTGTGCAAGGTGTGGGACAGGCGATCGGCCAGCGAGTCGGGTGTGCTGGTTGGCCACCTGAGCGGCATCACGCACGTTAGCTCGAAGGGCGACGGCCGATACCTGATCACCAACAGCAAGGACCAGAGCATCAAGCTGTGGGACATTCGTCGCATGTCGAACTCGGTACGGGCCACGCTCTCGTTCTTCTCCTCCTGCTCCCGGCCGAATCAGCCGCAACCAACTCAACTCACGACGCTCGTTATCTCGATGCGGTTGCATAGAGCTCGCTGGCACAACCAAAGGTGCCGCGCTTCGATTACCGCTACGACGCTCGCCGCTTCATTCCGAGGCAGCTGCAGCACGTCTTCTCGGGCAAGCTGCAGCATCCGCAGGACTCGTCGCTCATGACCTATCGCGGTCACAGTATCTTCCAGGTCCGTCCGCTCCTCGTCGCAGTCGGCCAATGTTGCAGGTGACTGACGACAGATGGCACAGACCTTGGTTCGAAGCTACTTTTCTCCTGCACACACGACCGGGCAGCGATACATCTACACTGGTTCCTCGGATGGCCACGTGTACAGTACGTTGAAACCTACCACAATTTGAAGAAGGCAAGAGAGACAGAGAGACTAACAACGAACGCTGTGGTGCAGTCTACGATGTGCTCACTGGTGAGTTGGTATCCCGCTTGCCTGCTCATGGTCGCGTTGTGCGCGATGTCTCGTGGCATCCCGAGCTGCCACAGATTGTTTCCAGCTCGGTACGTTCATCCTGATGGCTCTCCGTTCACCTGCGAAACTTGTCCGCTCACAACACGGAAACCGTGCACTTGCACAGTGGGACCAATCGCTCATTCGTTGGGATCTCAAGTCCTTGACTGGCAACACGCAGCCAAGCCTCGAGCCTCAGGACGAGGACGAGGAAGAGGAGGAGGAGGATGAAGATGAGGACGACGAGTACGACGATGACGAGTACTGAGCAATGGCTCGGCTGACGACGTTCAGAAGGCGCACAAGTGCAGGCAAGGCTCGCCTCCTTGTGCGCAGCAGTGGTCGTGTGTAGCGCTTTGTTGATGGTGAATATGTTTGCTTGTGGTGGTGATGCCGATGATGATAACGACGACGATGACGATGATGGAGGTGGCAGTCGTTATGTGCGCGTGTGCCGCAGAGCAGCGCTGGTAACTAACTTAATAACTCAAGTCTATTCGATTGAGCAGTCAGTCAGTCAATCAATCAATCAATCAGATACATACGATAGATAGGCAAGACACACACAACTGGAAGGGAAGAAAGCTTGAAGAAGTGAGCAACGCGCGATTGTACAAGCAAACACGTAACAATAACAACAAGAACTGTAAAATAGAGAGATAGAGGGATAGATAGAGACAGCATGAACAAGAGCGTGTACAATGGCGGCAAGCTACGCGACTTGCGACGATGACGTGGCTGTCGTCGTTGTCGTCGTTGTCGTGGTTGTTGGTTTTGTCGTCGTAGCAGCAGCACCAGCGTAAGGTATCGTGTGTCGCTGAAAGACGGTTGGAGGCCTTGGCATGGCAGGATAGGCCGACGAGTACGATGGCATGTTGTCATCTTCCGCTGGGTCAAAG
>Ga0209935_1003079_pt1 | contig 18140 bp, 22 predicted proteins | sample ThiBio_1000_plan_2_FD_183958 | JGI IMG/M metagenome (GOLD analysis project Ga0209935, IMG submission 183958) | Wastewater bioreactor microbial communities from Cape Town, South Africa - Thiocy_cont_1000_plan (SPAdes) | ecosystem: Engineered > Bioreactor > Thiocyanate-remediating >... | reverse complement strand
ATCATAGAAAAATATTTAGAAATGGTGTTTCTAATCTAGTATATCAAAAAACATATCCGTCCTTATGTTTTTTTGTGTACGATTAGTGTTGAAATTGAAAAATAAATCAACATATTTATTGTATTTATATCAGAATGAATAAATTTATTCAGTAAAATGGCAAGAAGAGCGTCACCATCGTTTTGGAAACGATGTTGGCAAAATCTAATCGAATGGAATGTATTCGAAAATGAACTCGAAGAAGCTGCTCTCGATAACAACCTTTCAAAAGAGAGCATCATTACTGCTAAAGCACAACTATTACGTCGACAACGAATCTCAACCAGAGTTTACATCATCGTTCTCATTCGTAAATAAACATCAATATAGAATTATTTTCAACAATTAAAATTCATCAACATTATAATTTTAGTTTCTCTACTCATATTGATAACATGGTCATTACTAACCTATCAAACAAAAGTAGTAACCGAGTATAATCCATCATTGAGAGACTACCAACGACTCTATGCACTCCATCCAACAACATTGGCCTGTCCCTGTCGAACAACAACAATGCCATATAAACATTTTATCGTTGCTAAAGTTGACATACATCAGATTTGTTCAAGTGACTTTGTTCAAGACAAATGGATCGATGCTTTTTATTTTGCTGATTCGAGTCGATACGGTTCCATTGATTTTCGAACAACAGCTAATTCTCAAGTAAAAAAAACCTATTTTTCAATGGATTTCTATTCAAAAACCGTTCGTTCTAGTTTAAATTATTACAAAGTTTATGTACGTTGACTCGTGAAAATATCAACGATGCTCTATCTGAATTAAATAACACCCAACTAATAACGCCAAATGCTCTTTCCGAACAAACAGTTCTTCTTCGATCGAACACCAGCAGTAACCGAATTCGAAGTGATCTCATCGATCATTTCAAAAATGCATTAAAACTAATTCGACTTTCAACATGTAGCAGTCATAGTATATCAGCATTAAATACAAATTATGTTCTCGGAGTCTTTCTTGGCTGGTCAGTAAATTACACAATATTTCTTAGTTATGCTACATATATTAGTAATATTGAATGGACCGTAAATGAAGATAATCAAACAATTAAATGCTACTGTGAACAAAGATCATGTAGTTTTCCAGCTGGTTTTTATCGATTTGCAGATAATGGAGATTTTTATGCGCATACTAAACCAGATCCATACAAATATAATATCACTGATGTCGTACCTGGTTTTGTTGGTTCATGTACACCTTTAGATGCCATATTAGAAGCAAATTTAACTTGTCTTTATAATCGAACATGTTTTCGTAAACTTGTTCGTTATTTTCCTCGATTAAATCAAGTAAAACAACAAAACATGACTGATCTTTTTGCCAAATCGAATTTCGATTTTGTTTTTTTACAGATCGTTGAAACAATTCATCCATTGAATAGTTCAATATCAAGTCGATATTCTTCGAAAGATAATGTTAGTACACTTGTTGACGAACATTTTATCGAACAATGGAATATCTCAATTAATTATTCCGAATATTTTCATCAATGTTCAGCAAAAATTTGCACATATACATTTACAAAACGAGCTGATTTTCTCTATATAATCACATTGTTAATCAGTCTTTGCGGTGGTTTACAGACGATTCTACGTTTTTGTGTTCCGATACTAGTCGATCATTTTCTGAAGAGACCATCGATTAATTCTGAAAATCGAATTCAAACAAATCGAAATGAAAGTAATTATGAATAAGTTAAATAAACTTTGCAATCGCAAATATGTCGAATGATTGATTTGCAGATAATTGTTTGAGAAAATTGAAAGTCATTCGAGATTTTGTCATGAATGTAAATCTATTCGAATCATCAAAACGAACATCCGAAGCTATTTATCGACAAAAACTCTCAACAAGAATCTATCTTTGCTGTCTTATCGGTAAAATCGTATCGTCGATCTGTTCTCTTCAACTATAGAATTATCTTTTTTGTTATATAGGCTCATTATTTATTCTCTTACTTTTCACAACAATCAGTCAACGAACAACAAGTATAACATACGATAATCCAACATACGACAATTATACAAACTTATTTGTTAAATATGACGATAGACTTATATGTCCTTGTACAGAAAATATTCATGTTCATTCGTTATTTGTTAATTTAACTCCTATTTATCATCCGATATGTTCAAGTGCATTTGTAACGGATGTTTGGTTTGATCAATTAAAATTTGCCAACATACCTTTATTTCAAATCGATTGGCGAATATTTTCTCGAGGTTATTTTCTTTTTCTTTCGGCTCTATGTGAATTCGCATTGGAAACAATCGAACATGGTCTCACCAATTTCAATCAACGTCCAATTGTAACAACACAAGTCATCAGTGAAAATGATTTAGCTCATCAACTCAACGACACTATCGAACAACTCATTCAATCAATGAATGTCGAATTTCAACGTGTTAGTCGAATTCTTGAATTACTCTTTCAAGTGAATCACTATAGTACGGATCTACACTTTAATAGTTATCCGAGAATTGTGAAAGATAATTATGCTCCAGATCTTCTCGTACGATGATTTTGTTTTTTCGAATCAACGAATAAAATTCTAATTTTTTGTTTGTTTAAGGTTGACTTTCGATTTCATGGTCCACTTGACTACAGTACATACGTTTTAGGTTCGGTGGAAACACCCGAATGTGTATGTGCATTTGATGGTGATTGTGAACAGCCGATGTTTATTATTCACAATGGATCTAGTATTCCCGTGCCAGGTTTTGTTATTCGTTGTTCAATAATGAATTCGTTACTTCAAACGACATTGGAATGTTTATATTCGAATACAGATTGTCTCGAACGTCTTCTTTTTCACTACATGGCCTATTCACAGCCAGTGATTCGTGTCGAACCGATGAATGTAACAAAACTAATTCGAACACGATCCAATTCGACCGTATCAACAATTGTCGATAATCTTTTCGTTGAACAATGGCAACAAACGATTTCTCATGAAAAATATTTTCATCAATGTGCACCGAAATTATGTCAATATACGTTCATTCAACGAGCCAATTATCTTTATATAGTCACAGTTTTTCTTGCTGTCTATGGTGGTTTAATATTTTCTCTACGATTATTAATTCCGATCTTTGTCAAATTGGTTTTAGAATGTCGACAATTGTATCGAAATCGAAACGATCGATTGCATACGATTTGTCAAGGCCTATCGAATGAATTCCGATTGAAGATAATCGAATTGAATCTATTTTCGAAATATTCATACGGACGATTGACAACGAAGTTTTATATTTGTTTGTATGTTATCGGTTTGATCATTCTCGCAACGTACACATCGATTGAACAACGAACACTCAACAATAAAATTCACTATCCATCATTATCAACAGCTCAACGTTTATTAAATGAATATGTTGGAACAACTGAGTGTCCATGTACAAAAGCATCGATACCAATCGGAGATTTCGTTTACATAAATCCATATTTTCATGGAGTTAGTTTTATGAGAAAGAGTTTTTTCGTTTTAATTTTGTTTTTCTTAGATTTGTAGGAGTATATTTGTTAATAGCGAATGGCAAAAATCACTGATCGGAGATGCTGACAGTTTGAATGTGTACAATCGTTCAAAAGATTATCGACTTTATCTACCTGTTCATCTTCAATTTCTTGATGGTTTATGTAAACAATCGATCGAACATGTCAATGATACAGTTCGTTCGTTTGTTTCAACATTATTCGTAACAAATCGACTTCTATCTCAAATTTCATTCGATGCACAAATATCAAATCTATTCAATCAAATGCAAATGAATATTCCCACGGCATTTAATCGTGCTCTACATTTAGCACAAACATTAAATCGTGATAATAAACTATTGAGTAGTTATGAAAGTAATTATGAATTATTCGTTCATCCCGATCGAAGCAAACCTATAATCTCAGTCTATGCACAAGCAATGAATTATGAATATAATTCAACCAATTGTTCATGTGGATTACAAGCGAATTGTGTTGCAAATGCAATGTTGAATCATACAAAAGTCAAAGGTTTGTTTGTTGGATGTTTGCCGAGTGATTCGTTTTTAGTTTCGACATTGGAATGTTTTTTTGATCAAGAATGTATTGATCTTCTTCAATCAGGAATGTCTGCTGACGTGAGTGTTTAGAGTTTTTTGTTGTTATATTTGAATTTATGCGAATTGTTTAGATGAATCGAAGTTATGCTCAACCTCTTCAAAATTCATCTTATCGAATTAATACAACAGTGAAAGAATTAGTAGCGAAATTATTCGTTGAAACTTGGTCAACGAAGATTTCCTATGATCGATATTTTATTCAATGTGCACCTATTGTCTGTTCCTATTCGTATATAGATAATGCTAATCCACTCTATGTTGTGACGACCTTATTGGGTTTATATGGAGGATTAAGTGTGGTCTTAAGTTGGTGGTGTCCACAGTTTATTCAACTTATTCGACGAATTTATCTTTGTTTTAATAGAAACCAACGAATTCGTGTAGTGCCGAGTATTTCTTAAACTAAATATTTGCTTTTTTTCCGTTTAATAGCATACTGTATTACAAGTTTTTTTTTCAATTGGAATACAAAATACAATTTCATCACAGTTATAGTCATTTTGAAACTAGTTTCTTCAATAATATCCTGGAGGCCATTGATAGGAGTTTCGTTGATTATATCCATTTGCAGCCGGATACTGATTATAGCCACCTTCGTACTGTTGCAAGTTCTGTTCAGTAGATGCTATAAATGCAAAATAATTTTAAAAAAGAATATTATCAAAATCATTGTTATTTTAAAATTATTTTTCTTACCGTATCCTGAATTATGTCCTGCATAATTCGCTGATGGAATTCGCTCTAAAGTCTGTAACGCCAGGTTCTGACCACTTGTATAATCACTGCTTCTCATATCATCATTTCTCCGTTGAGATTCTCTAGGTTTGTTCGTTCCTTGTGCTCTTCCAGTAGGATTAGTGTCTCCCTGATATTGATTCGAATTGTATGGCGCATTAGTAGCAGCTTGATATGATGTAGCATCAGAAGATAAAGATCTATCTTTTTCTGATTTCCAGTTTTCTCCTTCGAATGCTATCCATTTACTCAGATTCAACATAAATTCGTGAGCATACACATATTTTAACCAGTTTCCCCGTAATTTTCGATAACCATATAAAGCTCCAGCTAATTGACCATAAATCGCTGCTGTTGTGTCAGTATCATCACCGAGATTTACAGCAGCGAGAGCGCCTTTTTCGAATGAGTTATTATCGGACCAAAAAGCCCATAAAGCTGCTTCGAGAGCATTGACAATATATCCTTTACCTCGAATACCATCATCGTAGCCTCTTTCTCGTTTAAAAGATCCGTCAGCAATTCGCTGAATTTCTGGACATAAAGGTTTTCCACTAAACCAGTCTTTATGCTTTGAACAAAAGCTTCTATCAAGAAGTTGATCTTTCGAGATTCCTTGAAAAACCCCAACGATAAGTGCAGCATAATAACGACAGGCATCGTATGCTTTTATGTCTCCATGAGTAATCTCTCCACTGATTCCCGAATATTCAACCGCAATAGCTGGGTATCGAAAGAAGAAAAGTGGTACAGGTGCAAGACGCATAAGGGCACCATTGCCAGCAACACCAGACTGACTGCATTTTACATTAAAATCTTTAAGAAGTTGAGGATCGTCGAGATAATCAATATCTGCTTCTGCTATATTTTCTTTTTTCATAAGCCTTTCTTGTCGTCTGCAAAATGTCTCTATAGAATCTCTGGTGGCATTACCGATATCAAAACATTCACCAGTCGATGACATATATCCTAATTGATACCACCATTTATATCGAACTAATTGATCATATGGGCAGAAATCTTTTCGAGCTAACAATGAATTCGCAAGACAAAGAGCCATCGATGTATCATCAGTGAACTAGGAAAATCATGTTATATACAGTTTGAAAACAAGTACTAATGTAAGAATACCTGTCCTTTTTGCAGGCCCCATGTTCCACCACCTACAAGACCTGTAACTGGATTTGCTAGTAAATATTGTCGGGGTCGAAACTCAACATGAGCTCCGAGAGCATCACCTAATGCCATGCCTATGATTGATCCCTGAATTCGATCTAAAATATGTTCGTCGATTGAGACTGGTGGATCACGCATTAGGCTTTGAAGTTCGTCTGGTTTCATAATTCGACCGTTTGGTTTGTGATACTGAAGTTCAAGCCATCTCTTCTCTAAAAAAATCGTCAAAAAAAATTAATCACGCATACGATATTGAATATCGGGAGAGTTCTTGAGGCATGTCATCCTTTAGCATTTACAGTATATTTTAGAATTGATATAGGCTGACAACTAACCTGAATAAAATTGGCATAATGAGTGACGACTCTTAAGATCTCGTGATTTTTCTTCAAGTGTGGTAAGCTTTTTGAATTTTTCTGTTTCATCTAGTAAAAGAAAAGAATAAAAGTGGTCTTGGTTGTGATAAAAGAACGAAAACCATGATTGATGATACCTCTTTTGGGTTTATACGTTCGTACCGTTGGTTGTGAACTGGCCGTTGGGTTAATATTAACACTGTAAGGTAACACGAAAAATTAAAGTATCTAAGAAAATATTTGAATAATAATACTTGTACGTGTCTTCTTGATTTTTAATGGTATATTGGGAATCATAGCCTTGACTGGTTGCTTGCGATGAATTGGGATTAGTCGTTTTATGTTGTGACCCATTAGTTGATACAGGATCAAGTGATGATCCTCCTTTATGGATAATACTATTGTACGTGGTTTTAAGAAAACTGAACGGTTTTGACGAAGATTTCGGACGATCGCGATTTGACATCGATTGGTTCTGAAGAAATAAAATGATCTAAAATAACTAAATATGAAGAAAAAAGAATGTGCATGAATAGGAGACATGCATCGGTGAAAGAAAAAAAACAATCATTGGAGGCGAAAAAAAACGTGATTCGATGTTTTTTCTTCGGTATGAATATATTAAAAATTCGAAAATTTCATTCTGCGAAATAAAAATTATTCTGCGAAAAACTGAGAAAAATATTTGTTTTATTCCTTTGTTTTATAATAAAAAGTTGGGGTGAAGTCACACAAATCTATACAGAAAATGTGATGTTTTTCTTCCGACGCTTTATCAAGTATTTGGATAAGATTTCTCGTTTTTCTTCTACCATTAAAAGACATAGTTGACGTAAAGTGAATCACGTTTGTTACTTTCAAACAAAATTTTGTTTATGCGCAATGTCATTGGTGGGAAAGAAAAAAGATCGTAGGCGGTCCCATTGATCATAACGAGGAGAGAAAGAAAAAAATAAATCTTATGTGCATATACAACGACTACTACTACCACCGTGTCATTGTCATACGTCGCCACGCGACAAAAAAATCGAATAATTTTCTCATTGAACGAATAAAATGAACCGATCTGTATATGAACTCACTAAATATATGAACGGTTCGCCATCGAGTAAGTAAATTTTCATTTTTAGTCTCTATTGATTCTTGTGCATTTACGCAACTTACTTCCTAGAACGTCATTATATAAAATGTGCGTAATATGCATAGAAAGAGAAACACATCAAATTTCGCCTATAGAAAAAAAAAGAACTTGATTAATTGATTGATAGCGAAGAAATTTTGTCATCGATTTTAGAGAAACCATGGCTTGAACTTCAATATAATGATTCACACAGAACGAAAATTAAGAAACCTCATGAATTAGAAAAAGATATGAAAGAACCACCTAAGGGCTCAGTTGATGAGAATGTTTTAGACAAAATTCAAGGATCAGTTATTGGAATGGCTCTAGGAGACGCATTAGGAGCACATGTTGAATTTCGTCCCCGACAATATTTACTTCAAAATAAAGTAAAAGATCTTGAAGGAGGTGGGACGTGGGGCCTTCAAAAAGGCCAGGTATTGTTACATTAGTACTTCTTTTCGAACTGTATATAACATGATTTTCGTAGTTCACTGATGATACATCGATGGCACTTTGTTTGGCTAATTCACTTGTTACGAAAGGCGAATTTAATCCATACGATCAATTAGTTCGTTATAAATGGTGGTGGAAAAATGGATACATGTCATCAACGGGTGAATGTTTTGATATCGGTAAAGCCACCAAAGAGTCCATAGAGACATTTTGCAGACGACAAGAAAGATTTATACAGAAAATAAATATACCAGAAACAGATATTGATTATCTTGATGCTCCTGAACTTTTAGCAGAATTTAATGTGAAATGCAGCCAGCCTGATGTTGCTGGGAATGGTGCCCTTATGCGTCTTGCACCTGTACCACTTTTCTTCTTTCGATACCCAGCTATTGCGGTTGAATATTCGGGAATCAGTGGAGAGATTACTCATGGGGACAGAAAAGCATACGATGCCTGTCGTTATTATGCTGCACTCATCGTTGGAGCCTTACGAGGATATTCGAAAAAACAACTTCTTGATGAAAGATTCTATTCTGCTAATGAAGACTGGTTTAGTGGAAAACCATTATGTCCAGAAATTCGACAAATTGCAGAGGGAACTTTTAAACGACCAAGAGGTTACGATGATGGTATTCGAGGTACAGGATATGTTGTCAATGCTCTTGAAGCAGCTTTATGGGCTTTTTGTTTCGATAATAACTCATTCGAACAAGGCGCTCTCGCTGCTGTAAATCTCGGTGATGATACTGATACAACAGCAGCGATTTATGGTCAATTAGCTGGTGCTTATTATGGCTATAAACAATTACCGGAAAAGTGGTTAAAACATGTTTATGCACACAAATTTATGACGAATTTAAGCAAATGGATCGTTTATGAAGGAGGGCATAGTCGACCACCAGAAGACAAATCAACACAACAGTTACAGCACGATGAAAGTAAAATTCCTAAAACCAATAATAAATCAACGACAAAAGCTCCTCTTATTAATGAATCAAAAGCTACTGTCCCAAAACCAGTTCCAAACCCTTCCAATAGGACACAACATCCGCCTACGAATACCAAAGCCTCTGGGTCAAAATCAACACCGCTGACTGGCAAACCATCATCGAATAGGACTTCATCAGTAGCACCTAAACCTCAAAATAATTTGCACACAACTCGATCAATTGGCGCTTCACGTAGTAATCCAAGTCAGTCACAGGCCAGTCCTGTGAAAAGTAATGTCCGTTCTGACCCTACTCCGAAAGCCCCGAAAGAGTCAACACATCAAACGACTGAACTATTTCATATTACTAAAAAGGAAATATCCGAACAACCTGAACCGAAAATATCGAAACAATCGAACTCAAGACCGAATAACGCACAATCTACAACAAACGCAAAATTGCAAGCAAAAAAAACATCGAATCTCCCAAAGAAGTGACATTAATAAATCTTAAAACCATCATTTTTGAATACGAAAGTCATGTTATTTCTATGTCATATAATTCTGAATGACGAATTGAATTTTCTTGTTTTTTTTATTATAAAAAGTCTGTCTATGAAAGGACAACATTGACAACCATAATATTTATTTATTCATTCACATATTGAATATCTATGGTATTTATCGCAGATTTCAGTGTAGGTTTTGGTTCTTTCGACATTTTCACTCTTTCCATAGCATCCATCATCCATTGCATACATCTGTTCATCTAAAATACAAAATGAAATTCAGATTCTATTTTTGTGTCATTTGAATATGTTACTTCTTCAGAAGATGTTCGAAGATCTACTAATGTCTTTTTCAACGAAACTATTTCATCTGAAAGTGATTTCGATTCGAATCCTGACGAATTATGTTCGATTATATTCGATGGTGTTTGTTGTTTAGAATTTAACTGTACGATCGATCTTGCAAATAAATTTGTCGCATAACTTTCGAATTCCGACCAATCTTTATCGACTTCATGATTGGCTGCGATCATTTCTGAAAGAAAACAGTAGACTTGCCTCTTTTATTTTGTTTTCTATCGAATAAATTTACTAAATATTTTCGTATTAATTTTCTTCTGATCATTGGCGAATTGATGAAAAATAAATTTTCCAAGTTCATATGCATGTGTAAGCATAATAAATGGTGGAAAAAGCGGTGGTCGATCGAAATATTCACGTATCAATGAATATCTTTCATAACGCCAGACTAAATCTGTTTGATTTTGTACAGACGTAAATGTAAAACTGTACAAACAAATAAAAATCAATCAACTTTTCATTCATCCTTTTACCTAAACATTGCAATTAGTAAATTTATCAGCAAAATATTCACGAGTAACATATGAAAAGCCAATAGAACGTGTGTTGCAATAGCTGGACTCGTATCTCGATTATCTATTCAAACAAAAACGATATCCTACTCGTTCTTTTTTCTTTCATCCTACGATCCAATTCAGCTAATTCTTCTTCAACATTTCCATACATTATATAATAAGTCGGATAGATTATATTTCTCAAAATCGATCTTGCATCAAATGTCAACGCTTCACTATAGTCATACATTGCCCGTGATGCAACACCGTACGCTGTCATTGCCGTAAAAATGATAAATGTAAAGAAAAATAAATCGGTAATCTTAATAGAAGAAGACAAAACAAATTCCTTTGGTGAAATGACATGTTTAAATAACAAACCATCTTTCGAATCATGACAAGTTTTGGTCCCATATTTTGTGCAACACCAAGAAAAGCTAATAAACGTATGAACCAAATTTCTAAATCGTAAGCAAGCACGATTTTAGCTGAGACAAATTCTTGTTCACTGTTTTGCTTTGCAAAACGAAGAATAAGACCAATGTAAAATAATAAATACGAAATCACACGAATCATATTCGAAAATTGATTCGTCACAAAATAATTCAAAAATTTGCCCGACATCGATCGATTATCTTGACAAAGAAACTAAACAAAACAAAACTCATCAGCTAACTCAAAATCCCATCGTCTCACTTGTCGAATTTCTTCGATTAACATCGTTGTAATTGTTACAATCACATAGATTTCAGTCCAATGAATATCATTTGCGTGTCGTAATTCAAATAAAAGATAATAAGAAAAAAACAGGAGAAAAATGAGATAACTAATCGTATTGTACGCGTATTTAATCATCGGTGCTTGATGAAAATATTTCAAACGTCTGAAAAATGTTGAACAAGATTTGTAACATTGATTTGACATCCAAATATAATTATCGGAATAATTAATTCCGTTATTATTCAATCGTTTGATTTGTTTCAATTTCAATTGTTCGGGATGATTATCTGGTTGATTTTGATTGATTATCAATTGTTGATCGAATTTTTCTTCATGAAAATACTTTTCCTTTCGAAAACAAAGTAAAATCGAACTGAGAAGACCAAACGTCGAAATACTCAATAATAATCTCAATCGATTGGAAAGATTTGCTTGATAGGGTTCGATTTTATCATACCAAATATTCGTCAACAATTGATCACAACAAGGTTGACCAACGAAATTCTTATCATCGGCATCGACGGCAATTTGAACCGATGAAACATCACCGAAGATATGTATCTGTCGAATAGCTATTTCACAAGCTTTATCTTCATCGTAATTGTAACACGATTTTAAACATTCATTGGCATATTCTTCGAATTGATCGGCTTGTAATCGAAGAATATCTTGAGATTCGTTGTCGAATGCAAATGAAAGATAGGATTTGGATATTTTCGAAGCGATTAATGCGGCGCAAATACGAGTATTCATATGACTTAAAAAGACTTTGGACATTTCGATACGATTGGTTAATATCGACCAGAGAAATAGATCTCGAAAGACTAATTCTCGAACTTGTGTTTTTGCTTCCTCAGGATCGATAGCTTCGTCTTCATTTTCAATTCGACTATCTCCAACTCGAGTTAATCTCGAAAATCCACAACATTTTCTTTCTGTTCGACCATAGATCGGTCTCATATAATCACCAATAAGTTTTCTCAAGATTTCATCGAGATCACTCGGTGATTCAAGATAATCTCGATGAAATAAATACAAACGTTCTTTCTTCTTCTTCTCCTCGTTTTCATTGTACAATTTCTGTAATTGTAACCATTTCAATTTCCATGGTTTATTCGTTTGTTTTTCATAGAACATATCCGATAGATTGAAATTTAATTTGATGAATGCATGAACGAATTGCGGCCGATCGAGAGTCAACGCCTCGAAGAATAACTTCGTCTTACTTTCCGACTAAAAAAATAAAAATGCTGATTTACCGAAGAGAAAAAGAAAAAAAATGAAATCTTAGTTTACGGTTAAATCGTCCAAATCATCTTTGATAATATGTTCTTTAGCAACTTCAATTGCATCCCAAGCAAGTGCTAATTTCAATAATTTATCACGATCAAGTCCTTGATTTGCTTGTTTAACTTAAAAGAAGAGAAAAATCTCAGCTGAACAAAATAAAGACTCGATCGAACCTTGGATAATAGCTTCGAAGATTGTATCGTCGAGATCATGATCACTATCGAGACTGAAGATTCGAATTCGATTTCGAATTGCTGGTTGTAAACAATAGAGAAAGTAATAGAAGAGTTTATTTATTTCTTCGTCAGTCGATCGAGATCCCTTGGAAATATCTTTCAAACCATTACGAATTTCTTTTTCGTAATGACAAAATAAATTCTGTAATCTAATTTTTGTTTTTGATAAAGAAAAATTCGGCATAAGAAAATCAAATTTTACCTTTCACGATCATCAACATCGATGATTTCGTTTGCATCCGTTGAATTCTCTTTGTTCGTACTTTGATTCACCATCATTTCAGTACGGGTCAAAAAACTCGATAAAAGATTCGGTACACGGCCACTGCCCTTGAATATAAGAAAAACATCGGTATAACAATCAAAGGCATTGTCTTACATCGATCAGTACGACAGGAATGTCATTTCGAAGGTCTTTATAAATAGCAGACAGAGTGTCCGGACCTCCTTCGACGACAATCGTCACAATTGGAACTAAAATTTCAAAATAGAAACTTTTCTTTTTGATTGCTGACAAACCATTATCGTTTTTATATTTGGAAACTTCGATGACGAATCTCGTTCGATAGTCATCCAATTCGTAATTATAATAAGTTCCGTCGTCGAGCAAGAGAAAATGTGTGTGATTAGGCTCGAGATCTTGTTGGCCTTTTTCAGCTTTAGCTTTTCCATTCAATTGAATTGTCGACGACTTTTTCTGTACAAAGAGAAAACATTTCGAATTTATGAAACCTCTCTTGATAATTCTCACGAGAATCAAAGCTTCACGGTTTCTTGTTGCTCCCCATTTAGAACAGCCAATTGCTGTTATACGACTTCGAGGATTGGTCACTCGATGATCATGAATCGCCTCTCCAACTAATTGCACAACTCCCGTCTTAAATCCCGGTGTTATCAACCAACCATCTAAAAACTCATCGCTATCAAAGCAAAACTTTATTTTCTCGAAAAACCTCGATCTACCTGCTTTCAGCGCTGCTTGAATAATACCCTTAATAAATTCTCTTTCTAACCGTTCGTTTAATTTAAAATATTTCGCTCCACCGATGATACACATAATCAATTTCGGTGGTTTCACTTTCCAAACTTCGTAGACTAATTCAGCAAGAACACTCGGAGGTGTTTCTAAATCACAGCGAACATAATGAATTGCACTATTCGGCAAAAAACCGAACGCATTATTCTCCGCTGCTGTGGTGTGTTTTTTCGGATCCCATTTTGTTTTATCACTATCTTGAACATCCCAAGAATGTTCACGACGAAATCGTTTGCAACCACAACGAACTTCTTCGTGGCTGTTATTCGTTCGATCTTTAGGAATGAATGTTGTACATGCTCGACGACGAATATTCAATTCCTGATGAATTGCATATGTCCAATCTTTGGCGGATCGTTTGCTGAACTAAGATTACGCCAGGCAAAAATAACAAAAAAAAATGACTTATTGAAAACAATTGCTCGTCACTTACAAGCTCGATTTGACAGGCATTTACTTTGTTTGACATTTAGTAAAATAAACAAAATTTTCCTTTAAAATTTCTACTAATGTTAGAATTGTTGTCATAGTAAAATAAAAGAAAGGAAACAGAATGAATTTATCATCATCGTCGTCGTCGGAAATTCAAAGTAGAGCAAGAGAGGTCGCGCTTTTCTCATATATGTCTTCATTTATTCAGAAAAATAAATCAAACAAACGATTACACTTTTGCAAATCCATCTCTCATCGTTTGACTTTCATCTTTAATGATCATATTTAATATCGAATATTTCTCTCGCGGATTTTTATTCGACATTGAACATGAAATCGAATGTGTCTGTAATTTCAATTGATTTCGATAGTAAAAATCTCGTTGTTTCATTTGTCGTCGAATGCCAAATGGAACTTTATAAAACCAAATAATCATCATCAAATGCATCAGACAATAAATACTACAAAATGCCAAAAATAACCATCGATCAATGCGAACGTAGACATTGGTTGATTGCATATGTATCTCATGAGTTTCAATAAACACAATGGCACCGATAATTGCATGCCAAACGCAAAGAAGTATGAGAATAAATATAGATATGATCGCGTATTTATCCAAAGCTGTCAGATAGGAAATCGTTGGCTAGAAACAAGAACAAGGTCGAATGTGTTTTGTTTTTCAAAAGGGTGAAATCGACGAACAAGAGAACGATTGACTGTCCAACGGAATGTAATTGATGTGAGAAGAAGTGTTGCAGTTATTTGTAAACGATTTTGTGGTAAACTAGAATCAATTATTATGAAAAGTGTTCTTTTGTGAAACAGAAAAACAAAACATTCGAATTCAAACTTCGGTGGAATTGAAAAGGTACAAAAGGCACAGATAGTGATTAAAAACACAAGACAATAACCATTCCAATAGAAGTATCCTGAACGTCGAGCTACAAAACAAAATCGTTTGATATCTTTGAAAAGAAAAGAAAACAACAGAAAATGAACCTGCATAACAAGAAACAGTAACAAACGAACGTTTACGTCCTTCTCTTGTCCGCATTTGCAATTCTTCTTCATCATGATGTTTCAACATAAATTCTTTAAGAAATCTCTGTTGTGTATTAACATGTTCATACAATGACCATTCTTGTTGATCAATGAATATTTCTCGATTGATTCCACTTAAATTATACGAATCAGGAGTTAAAATAACTTTATCATTGTAATAACACGAACCGATTGATATCGATAATTCTTGTACATCGGATGGAAAATGTTGTAATTCAAGTTTCTCCCAAAATAAACCTTTGATATCTCGATGTTCACAAATATAATATCGTTGATCGCAACGAGATCGTTTGGCACTATAACGAATCTGTTCTTTTAAGTCGCCAATTGCATTTTCAATGAATAATTGCGGATGCCAATGTGTTTCCGAATATTTCACTAATGTTATTGATTTCCCATCGATTAAACATTTTTGATCGTCACAAGACAAATCTGCTGCAAGTTTATCGAAATCAATTGACCAACGTGCTTCAATCGTAGCTTGAGCTTGATATTTTTCATTCAATGTATCGATTTCACCGATACGTAAGAACATTAAACGAATGTTAACTTGAATTGGATAGACTTGATCCATGAAGAACATGAACTAGTTTGACAATGTTTCTCTCTTTCGACGACTAGTAAATTTGGTATACAAACATCGCAAGAAAACAATCAACATTTATTCTCAGACAACGAGTTAATCAATGATGAATTAGTTTTTAATAACTCTGTTGATAGATACGTTGAAAAACGAACGACAAATAAGTCGATGCATATTCATATTTGTGTTAATCTATTGATTTGCGTGACAGCCTTGTTTCTATTATGGGAAAAGTAAAATAACTCCTACACTCAGCACATCAAATTAAAAACTTTTGCTAGAATGCACTCAAATGTAGCTTGTCGAACAGAAACGAGGTAACCGCTCGAGAGTTGTACTTGTCTCAATAGGATTTTCGATAAACATGCGTACGTAGGTCACAATATCTTGCGTGAATGGCATTGAAAATGTTGTTTTTTTATTATTATTATATTTTATGATTTACCGTAATTACTTATCACCTTTATTTTGCTAATAGTAAACAACGCGATCATTTGATGGTCTTTAAAAGATCGAGATTAAATGTTGACCTTAATTGTTATCTTGAGTTTGATGAATATAAATATTAGAAAGCAATGATCGATAGAAAACAACAAGCTGCAAATGAAAATAATAATTTTCGTTTTCTTTGCCATTGAAATCGTTTTTGCTGGTCGAACTGATTGGTCAATAGAAAAAGAAAGTTCATTTTGGAATAATCAAGCTCGACAGTCGATTGAAGAAATTCTACAACGACACGAAAATACTCGTCGAGCCAAAAATGTTATTCTATTTCTCGGAGATGGAATGGGCATTTCAACTGTAACAGCAGGTCGAATTCGAAAGGGTCAAGTCAACGGACAATTAGGAGAAGATTTTCAAACTGAAATGGAACAATTTCCATGCACAGGCTTTGCAAAAACGTAAATGACCTATCAAAATTCATTTCCAATTCATTGAAAATCATCTTCATTTAGATATAATATCAACTCACAAACACCAGATTCAGCAGCGACAGCAACTGCGTATTTATGTGGTGTTAAAGCTCAGCGAGGTACAGTTGGAGTTGATGGACGCGTAACATTAGGCAATTGTTCGCAATCGAAAGGTGCCAATGTATCGAGTATTCTCAAATGGGCACAAGACGATGGCAAAAAAGTTGGTATTGTAACAACAGCTCGCATAACACACGCAACACCGTCTGTAGCCTATGCTCATTCAGCTCATCGAGATTGGGAACTTTATAATGATCGAATATTTGGTCGACAACATGTTGATCAAGGTTGTCTTGATATTGCTCATCAATTGATGTTGCATTCGCCACCGATTGACTTAATTTTCGGTGGTGGACGAGGATATTTCTATCCGAAAACAGTCGTCGATGTCGAACAGTCGAATTTAAACGGTTTACGAACGGATAATCGATCGTTGATTAATGAATATTGGAAAGGAGAATTTATTTGGAATAAAACTTCAATGAGAAATCTTAAAATTGGCTCATCGAAACCAATCTTAGGCTTGTTCGAACATAATCATATGTATTTTGAAAGTGATCGAGTTGAAACGAAAAATGATCAGCCAAGTCTATCGGAGATGACTCGATTTGCATTAGAACATTTCAGTCAATCGAACCAAGGATTTTTTCTGTTAATCGAAGGCGGAAAAATCGATCACGGACATCATAATACTCAACCACGTTATGCACTCGATGAATTCGTTGAATTTGATAACGCAATTGGTTTAGCAAAACAACTTTTAAAACAAAAAAATCTCCTCGATGACACATTAATCGTCGTCACAGCTGACCATTCACATGTTTTCACAATTGGTGCGTATTCGGCTCGTGGTTCGAATGTTTTAGGTTTTACAACAGCAAATAATTACAATGCAAGTAATATTGATCAATTACCGGTCAATATACTTACATACGGAAATGGACCTAATTTTAACTCACCTCGAAATGCAACTTATTTATTTTCATTAAATACGAATTTAACAAGCTATCGATCACCGACTGCACTGCCGATGAAAGAAGAAACGCATGGAGCTGAGGATGTGCCCGTTTATGCTCAAGGACCATGGAGTCATTTGTTTGTTGGAACAATGGAACAACATACAATTGCACATAAAATGGCTTATGCTGCTTGTTGGGGAGCGTATAGAAATAGAAACGGATGTCAATCGGTTAAGCTATCCACTGCAACCGTCCAATTCAATCGAAGTCGTTCTATTTTCCATTCATATGTAATTCAAATAGTTTTTTTCTTTTATCTTTTTTTATTTTCATATGAAAATCATTATCAACAGACCATTTAATAAAATATGTATTACAAATTGATAATCTCAGTAAAAAAATGCAAAAAAACTTAACTGATTTAGACAGTTGCACAGTTCCTGTTGTCAAGTCAAGTGACTGTCTTGTCCACTAGACCGTTATCTTTTCTTCTCCTTCTCCTTTTCCCTCTTCTTTCGTTAACAAAACTAGATCAAATTTATCCACTGTCG
>Ga0209935_1003077_pt1 | contig 18167 bp, 22 predicted proteins | sample ThiBio_1000_plan_2_FD_183958 | JGI IMG/M metagenome (GOLD analysis project Ga0209935, IMG submission 183958) | Wastewater bioreactor microbial communities from Cape Town, South Africa - Thiocy_cont_1000_plan (SPAdes) | ecosystem: Engineered > Bioreactor > Thiocyanate-remediating >... | reverse complement strand
ATGGATGGATGGATGGATGGATGGATGGATGGATGGATGGATGGATGGATGGATGGATGGATGGATGGATGGATGGATGGATGGATGGATGGATGGATGGATGGATGGATGGATGGATGTATGGATGCCTCATCTCACGGGGTTGCGTGGCAGGTTCTGGAGGGCCAAGCGACCGAGCAACTCCAAGCGGCCGAGGCGCAGCTGAAGGAGATCGTGCGCAAGCGAGTCGACGAGGCGACCAAACAGAACAACGACACCGAGATCATCCGGTATGCTGCGAGCTCGAGATCGAGCAAGCGAGTGCCGATAGCTCGAGATGGACGCTGATGACTGACGCACGAGCTCGTGTCGTAGATTCTGCAAGCTCTTCACGCCATTGGGACTCAGTGAGGAGGGCCTTCGACGATACTGCACCTATCTCTGTGGCCAGGTACTACTCTCAATCACACTGTCGCACTCCTTCTCCTCGATTGACACATTTGATTCGGGTGCGCGAATGGATTCGTCGTATCCAGCTGAGATCGTTTGCCGAGAATCTACATCGAACTCTGCTGCGTGACACGGCCAACGGGCCCTCGCCTACACCCAATCCATCGCGCAGTGGCAGTGGCAGTGGCAGTGGCGGCACCGATTCGTTCGAGGAGCCCCCGCTGACGTGCGTCTCTGCAATCACCAAGCTGTTCGAGCACGTTGCAATGGTGATCGACCAACAGACCAAGGTCCGTTCTGCCTGAGACTCGCTCTCTCTCATATGGCACTCACTCGACAATGTGCGCTCTCGTAGATTGTCGAGCAAGACTTTGGCCTCGGTAGCTCGTTGATCATGATGCGACGTATACAAGAGCAGTCCGATGTGTACTCGACCAAGATCCTGTCGCTGTTCCTCACGCAGTACAAGGTCGACGTGTCGCTCGAGATCATTCGTGCCACCAAGGTCACGAACCTGATCAGTGGCGAGAGCCGAGGCCTCGAGGCTGCCGATCTCGGCCCGGTGCTTGATGCCATCGCCGTCATCGGCCATCGATGCCACATCTACGACATGTACCTGCGGGGAACCTCGGCCAAGATCCAGCGATACATTGAACAGCAACAGGAGCTGCAACAGCAGCAGCCGCCACTCGAGTTTCAGCAGCCCCAAGACGGCCATGGATCGGTGCTCGCTCCCTCGTCCTCGTCCTCCTCCTCATCCTCATCGTCGTCGGCTACCACCTCGTCGCTCGTTCGCAAAGCAGCCAAGTTGCTGCACGAGAGCGAACTCAATCGCCAGGTGCAGAGCATGATGGACAAGTACCTGACGATGGAGCAGTTCTTCATGCGCGAGAACGTACGCAAGGCCATTCGCATGGACCAGATCGTGCCCGGTCAGCCATGCAGCACGCTGGTGGATTTCGTGTTCTTCGTGCTGCACAAGTCCCTGCGACGAGCCTTCTCCACGAGCTCGGCCGATGCTGTCTGCACGGTCATCAACCTGACCAACCAGTGTTTGAGCATCGACTTGCGTCAGGTACGCTCATCGAATCGGGTCCACAAAATGCGGCCGTGCGTGTCACATCAAGCACGACATTGACATGCGAGAGACACGAGCAGGATTTCGAGCCCAAGCTGAACGCGAAAGCTGCTCGGCCCGGCACTGTGAAAGACACCTTCTTGGTATGAGAGGCTCCATCGATCCGTGGTTGGTTGTCGTTCATTCGTAGCTCACTAGTCTCTCTCTCTCTCTCTCTCTCTCTCTCTTTCTCTCTCTCTCGCGTATGCAGATTGCACTCAATAACGTCGAAGTAAGTAGCGAGCACATTCTTCGCCTCAAGAAGGATGCCGAACAAGAGAACGACCGAGTGTTTACGGGCGAGGAGCACAACAAGGTCGTCACGTGTGCCGAGGACCTGCTGGATACTTGCAAGGATTTCAAGACTCTCCTACAGGTACCCACGCGTACACGCACAACGCCCACATCGTACCAATCATGTCAATCTTCCTCACTCGGCGCACCAACTCGCACTGGTACAGCGATACCTCGAGCAACTCAGCTCCTCCATCTACCATCGAATCCGACCGCTGCTCGACGAGCGTTTCCGAATGATCTCGTACGACGTCAACGACGTGCAGTTCGCCGAGAACGAAATCAACGATCCGTTCGCGCAGGCGTTCGTCTTGGCGCTCAAGGAGGTGTACGCCGAGTACGAGGGCATGCTGACCGAGGCCAACTTTGACGGCCTGATCCACAACTCGCTGCGCCACATCACGGCGCAACTCGAACGCGCCGTGCTGCAGAAGCGCTTCAGCCAGCTCGGCGGCTTGCAGTTCGACAAGGACCTGCGATGCATCGTGTCGTACTACACCGGCATCACGAAGCGCACGATCCGCGGAGAGTTTGCGCGATTGCTGCAAATGGCGTCGTTGCTGAACCTCGAGCGAGTGAGCGAGGTCATGGACTACTGGGGCGAGAACAGCGGCCAAGTCACGTGGCGCTTGACACCGAGTGAGGTCCGCAAGGTCTTAGGGTACGTAGAAACCGATCGAATGCAGCATGCAATCGACGCAATCGCGTTGAGTGAGTGAGTGGGAACGAGCAGTGTATTGACGAGGTTGCGGCTCGCTGATGATGATGCAGATTGCGAACGGACTTTACGGCAGACGATATCGCAGCCTTGAAGCTGTAGCTGTAGTAGTAGTCGTAGTATTCAAGAGATAAAGTCTTGCTACTGAAGCTATCCATCGATCCATTGATACAATCATATTAGAGTCGAGTCGATGCTCGGAGATTGCTCGACTCGGAGATTGGAGATGGAGCGAGCGAGGGAATGTCGCTGGTTCATTCGTTTGCTCGCGCGCTCTCGCTCACACCTCAAGATGGAGATGGAGGATATCAGCGACTCGCTTGTCGTCGACGACCCACCAACATCGACGACCACAACATCAACAAAGAGCTCGTCGAAGAGCATCTCGTCTCATCCAGGCGCATTTGATTCAAGCGATGAAGACGATGATGCTGGTGTGCTTGGTGGTCGCGCGAATGGCGCCAGCGCCAACGATGACGACGATGACGACGATGACATACGACCATCGACGAGGGACGCCTCATTGCCATCCGAGCGTCGTTCACATGAACAAGGCGACGGCGAGTTCGACGAGGAGGGTCGTCGTCGTTCGTTCGCAACGCCCAAGGGAGTGGCGCTGCTGCCGCGCACCTCGATCGTGGTCGCGACACTGTGCGTCGTCGGCCTGGTGTTCTTCGTGCTCGACATCGTGCTCGGCGTCTACGTGACCGACACGCCGTACTCGGGCTTCTGGAGTACCTTGTGCTTCGTGCCGGCCTTCCTGTGGCTGGCGCTCTTCTACTTTGTGCAACATCGCGCCTTCTGTGCGCCACAGCTGGTGCTGATCGCTTGCGGCCTCGGTGCCATTCTGGCCTTCATTCCGGCGCTCGCGATCGACATTCTCATCATGCACATGGTGCGAGGCATTCTGCATCACTACGATCGCAACTGGTTGGCCGAAACCATTGCTGCAATGATGGGTTGCGGTGCCTTTGCATCGTTGTCGATCGTCTTGATGGCGGGCGTGATGTTCGGTTTGATTCGACCGAGTACGTGATGGTGCCAATCATCAATCCAATCATCAATCCAATCCAATCCAATCATCAATCCAATCATCAATCCAATCCAATCCAATCCAATCCAATCCAATCCAATCCAATCCAATCCAATCCAATCCAATCCAATCCAATCCTCAATCCAATCCATCTCTCTCTCTCTCTCTCTCTCTCTCTCTCTCTCTCTCTAACGATCATTGAATCAATAGGCTTGCGAACCAGTGAGTACGGCAGCTATGTGATCGGCCTTGCGGTCGGTGTGGGCTTCGGCACCATGCTCTCGGCCTACGTCGTGTTCCGATGGGAGGAGTTCGCGGCCGAGCTCAGCTCGAGCCTCCTCGAACGACTGCGCATCACGCTCGCGTGCTTCGTCATCATGCAAGTGGTCGTGCTTCCGATCGAGATCGCATCCGGCATCTGGATCGCTCTTCGATTCGATCGAATGACATGCCAAGAGTTCTCGCGTGCCCGCCAGGGGTCGCGTCACTCCAAGACCGAGAGCGACTACACCGACTCGCTCGACAACTCGCTGCGACATTGGCTGCTCGCGATCGCGCCGCCCTTCTTCTTTGCGTGGTTCTCGGCCATCTTGGTGTGGTTCATTCCCGTGTACTTTCGATCGCAAGACCTGCAGGATCGAGTCTACAAGGACTTTGTCAATCTGCCGACCATGTTCTACGAGATGGTCGTCGGTATCGTGTTCCTCGCGTGTGCGTTGATATGGCTCATCAAGACACGCGTCGAGCTGCTGCGAGCAGACTGATCGCTCCAGAGACCAAGCTCTCGCTCGAGAGAGCTCGCTATCTATCTATCTCTCAACTCTATGAGCCAGCCATCGATCTCGTTCAATCTGTCTAGCCTTCTATCCATTGCTTAGTTTTGTAGTGGTTGCATCGTTGTGCGACTCCATTTGCGGTGCTTGATGCCCAATGATAATGATGATACAATGACTCTACCGCAACGATTCACTGGCGGTGTCTCAATCATAGGCGACTTGCAATGTACGCGCTGACCACAAGACTACTCACGAGAGCCCAATGCCACTTGAGCGACTTGTGCGGTTTGCCTTGGTAGCTCAACGAACTACATCAACAATGCAGGCGACGACATGGTGAGAGACCAACCAATGCACGCATGAATGGACGCCAATGTAGTACCTCTCAATCGCTCGAGCGAGCTCCTCGATGCCTTCGACCGGTCGCTTGGTAGTGCCATCGAGTTGGAACGGATAGGAATTGACCACGAAGCAGCGTGGCGCTTCAATCTCGTACAGCGCCGCGACCTGCTTGACGATCGCCTCGCGCTTCTCGGACGACACCGAGTGCTTGTTGGTCAGCACCAGGAAGACGGGAATGTTGTGTTGCTTGGCACATTGGATCACGTCGAGGAACTGCGGCCGATTGGTGGCTCGGTTCCAGGCGATCTTGTGCGCCAGGTTGTGAACGAGCAGAATCAGGTTCGGACCGCGATCGCTCGAAAGCAGCGCCATGAGACGCTTGGATTCGAGCTCGTAGCGTTGGAGCTGAAGCCCCGGCGGATCGACGAAGCGAATCATGCCTCGACGCGCCGCTCGGTGTGCTGGATCCGGTACCACTTGAGCCACCGTGCTCTCGGCGAGCTCGATGCCAGCGAGGGCGCTAAAGAGCTGCGTCTTGCCAGCACCCTCGGGCCCGATCAATCGAACCTGCAGAAAGTCGATCGAGGCGCGGCTCTCGCTCGAGACAAAGTCGTTCGCGATCGTGAGGCTGATGGCGTCGCTCTCAATATCGCCGGCCGGCAGTGGGATCGAGAATCGCGCGTACTGCTGCGACGAGCGAGACGAGTCCAGGTGGCGGTCGGGAGTGTCGGCCAGTAGGTCGAGGTTGTTGAGCTGCATGAACGAAGGGAACCACCATCGATGACGTGCCGAGGTGCCCGAGATCAGCAGCTCATTCGGAGGCTGCTGGTGAGGTGGGAGCTGCGACTGAGCCGGCGACTGGCTGCGCTGTCGCTGGCGTTGCTGCTGTTGTGGCAGTGTCGTCGACCGATCAGTGGCGGTCGACGGCAACTCCTTGGCAGGCGGATGGCTCTCGAGGCTCATGATCAGTCCACGAATCGCGATGCCATTGATCATGGCGTGGCAGTAGTTGAGCGAGCGCAGGTTGCGACCGCGCACCAAGCACACCATGCGCGTTCCGCTCTCGAGCATCGCGTGCGCTTCGTCGATCGTCGGCCGGCAGAAGAGACTCTCCGAAGCTCGGATGATTGGCTCGGCGCTCGAGGTCTCTCGACGCGGCGCGGTTCCGATCGGTCGCTCGAGCGGTGCGATCAAGCACCGAATGTTCAACAACGACGCAAGGTACGTGTGGATGCTGTGCGATTGGAACAGCGTCGGAATGTCGGATACCAAGACGCGTACAGCTTGAATGCGTTGGCGATACTTGATGCGATCGAGCAGCACCGAGTTGTCGGTATTGAGGAGCAGCAGTGTGCCGATCGGTTGGTAGTGCGTGTTGCTCCATTGTACTGGTCGATTGAGCTCTTCGGGCGTCACGACGGCTGCTGCGACAGGCGGCGATGGAGTTGCAGCTGGCGTTGTTGTAGTTGCTGTTGTTGCAGCGGCATCACTACCAACGACTGCGACTGGTGCTGGAGTAGTTGTCGATGATGCCGCTCGAGAGAATGGCGATGAGAATCGAGATGCGAACGACTTGGTCGTGGTTGGCGCAGGAGCTGGTGGAGCTGCTGATGGCGCCGTTGTGGATGATGGTGGTGCTGGTGCTGGACTCTCGTCGTGCGACGACACAGCCACTGAAGGAGCGACAACAGCTGTCGTAGTTGCTTGATGCTGTGCCCGTGGTCGATTGAGCCATGTCAAGAGGCGCGTCAGCTGTAGCGGCGGCACGGCGAGGATCTTGGGTATGAAGTCGGTCGGTCCAAAGTACACCTTGAAGTACGAGTCCCAGCGCTTGGCGCTCACAAACTCTTGCAGCTTGGCGTTGCCGACCATCGGTTGTCCGAACGTGACGCATGACAGTCCGATTCGTTGCATCGACTCGATGTCCAATGGCGATAGCGGTCGAGATGCCGATGATGATGTCGATGATGTCGATGATGATGCTGCCTCAGCTGCAGTGGAAGAGGGAGCCACTGATGCTCGTCGCGTCGATGAAGACACGCTCGTTTGATCTCGAAGTGGATGTGGCTCATGTCGAGTGAGCTCCAGCAGCAGCAGCAAGACACACAGCATGGCGATACCGCCACCGAGCGAGTGACCCGTGAACACGAGGCGCTTGTGCTGCGTCTGTGCCAGCTCGTACAGATGGCGATATGGTACTCGACGCGCCACAGCGAGGAAGCCCGAGTGCACCATACCGACCGAGACGACCCCCAGCGATCCGACCCATGCCCGCAACTCGGCCATACCGAACTTGGAGTCGACGATCAAGTCGGCGATCGATGTCGTGCCAGCGAATCCGACGTAGATGGCATCGCGCGTCGAGGTGATTGCATAGCGATGTGGCACATGAGACGCCTCGCCTCTGATCGAGAGCTGCAGCTCATCGAGCGACACGACACGAAACGACGAGCACAAGCGTGTCGCTACAGTGACGGCCTCGTCGGCCGAGCCCTTGTACGAGAGCTCGCTCGTGATCAAGCCGATGATCGACTCCTCGAGGAAGCGCCATTCGTGATCGGCATCGCCGCACGAGTGCGCGTGAAGCAGTGCGCGTATCTTGTGACGAGCCTCCGAGTCACTCTGGTGGGCGCCACCACCAGTAGCGATCGATAGAAGCGTACGCTTGGTCCAATCCATGATCGAGATCGAGGCCGCAGCGTTGGGTGAGCGAGAGATGCTGCGATGCGGAAGCGAAGAAGCGAATGAGCACTGTTGGCTGCCGCCGTCCACCCTCCTTCAAGGTGCTCCTTGGTCCTGGCTTCGTTGGCCACCAACATATGCCAACCGCAGCGCGCCATCTCCAGCGAGATATCTCAGGCCCTCCCCCTCCCTCTCTCTTCACGCGAGCGCCACACAAGAGCTGAGAAGAACGAGAGGCAAGAAATGCTGGACAGATTAGCGTTCAACATTTTCTCCGCCACCTGCATTTCTTCCGGAGATAACCGATCGCAGCAACCTCTCCCGCGCCGTAGGAGTAGGGAGGAGCAGGAGCAAGGAGCAAGTAGCAACGCACAAGGAGTTTGTGTGCGTGTTGCGACGCAGCACCGGAGCTTGGTTGCTTCGGTCGGAAGCACAGTGCGGCAGCCGCGGTTCGAGCCGGTATTCCATTCCTGCCCCCGCGCCTGCTGCACCCCCCTGCCCCGCTGCCGGCGCCCTACTGCCGCGAAGTACACTGCCGCTCTCGTGGGCTCACGTGTTCCTTCACTTGTTTGGCCTGAGTATTTGAGGTATGCGCATTGTCTAGAAGCTATTCTTGCGCCACCGCCCGGGTGCGGTTCAAAGCAATACGAACACCGAAACTAATATTTGATCGCGCTGTTTGTACGCAGCAGCAGCTTGGTTGTTTGTTCCGCCCGCCATGCCTCCCTCTGGTGATGACGACCATCAAATGGTCGACGTTGTCGACGGCTCCGATACCGACACGCACGATTCGAGCCACGGCAGTAATGCTGGCGACGTGGTGTCGGCCGGCGACGGCGATATTCCTCTCAAGAGTAACGGCGAGGTCGACATCGGCAAGGCCACGATCCCGGCCGTGCTCGAGTTCCTCCACACGACCGAGCAGGGCCTCACCGACATTGAGGTGCACGAGCGCCTCAAGCAGTACGGCCCCAACGCCCTCAAGACCAAGGAGACGCCCGAGCTCATCAAGTTCCTGCTCTTCTTCTGGAACCCACTCTCGTGGGCCATGGAGTTCGCCGCGCTCCTCGCCATCATCCTCAACGACTACGCCGACTTTGTGCTCATCTCGGCGCTGCTCACCTTCAACGCTTGCATCGGCTACTTTGAGGAGCGCTCCTCGGGCCAAGCCGTCAAGGCGCTCCAGGCGCAGCTGCAGGCCAAGTGCTACGTGATTCGCAACGGCGAATGGACCGAGTTACCGGCCGATAATCTCGTACCGGGCGACATTATCAAGTTGCGTCTCGGTGGTGTCGTACCGGCCGACTGCAAGCTGCTCTACGGTGACCCGCTCACGATCGACCAGTCGGGTCTCACCGGCGAGTCGCTCGCCGTCACCAAGCACTCGGGCGCCGAGGCCTACTCGGGCAGCGTGGTCAAGACCGGCGACATCAACGCCGTCGTGTACGCCACCGGCAAGAACACCTTCTTCGGCCAAGCGGCGAGTCTCGTCGCATCGACCGAGAACTCGGGCCACTTCCAGTCGGTCCTCAAGCGCATCGGCTACTTTTGTATCTCGATCATCACCGGCTTCGTGGTCGCTGAGCTTGCCGTGCAGTTCGGCCTCCGCAACAAGCCCTGCACTAACGTCACCGACGGCAGCTGCGTCGCGCTCTCGAACATTCTCGTCATCGTCGTCGGCGGTATTCCGATCGCCATGCCCACCGTGCTCTCAGTCACGATGGCCATCGGTGCTGGATATCTCGCCAAGGAGAAGGCGCTCGTCACTCGTCTCACTTCGATCGAGGAGCTCGCCGGTATGGACGTCTTGTGCTCGGATAAGACTGGAACCTTGACCTTGAACGAGCTTCAAGTGAACGACGCCGTTTCGTTCGGTGTACGTATTTCTCGCGCCATCTCTCTCACTCTCTCTCTCTCTCTCTCTCTCTCCTCGTTCACCGATTCGTTGGTGCTGCTCTAACTTACGCTGATGGCTTGCTCTCTCAATACTAGTCCTATTCGTCTGATACCATCATTCGCCATGCGATTCTCGCGTGCCAGTTCGCCCATCACGACCCAGTCGATCACGCGATCGCCAACTACAAGCCAGAAATCACGGCTCAACTGCAGGAGCAGTATGAGTGGATTCACTTTACTCCCTTCGACCCCGTCAGCAAGAAGGCCATCGGTCGCGTGCGAGAGAAGGCCACCGGCAAGGTCATTCGTTGCTGCAAGGGAGCACCGCAAGTCGTACGTCCGTGACTCCCTCTCCTCCTCGTCGTCTCCAAACCTAACTCAAGGTATTGTTGGTTGGTTGGTGATCTTGTTGTCGTGTTCGGTGCAGATCTTGAAGTTCGCCGTCAACCAAGAGGTGGCCGAGCAAGGCTACAAGATTATCGAGGACCTTGGAAGCCGTGGCTATCGTTCACTCGGTGTCGCCATTAGCGAGAGCGAGAGTGGTGATGACGATTGGATTTGCGAGGGCATGATCCCTCTCTTTGACCCTCCGCGTCACGATACTGCCGACACGATTCGTAAGGCCCAGAGCCTTGGAATCTCGGTCAAGATGATTACTGGTATGAGCTGCCGCTCTTTCTGCCTCGCTCGCTCGGTCGCTTTTGTTCGCAATCCACTAACTCGTGTATGAGTGTGCTGACTGATCTCCAGGTGACCACTTGGCCATTGCTCGCGAGACTGCCCGCCAACTCGGCATGGGAGACAATATCCTCGAGTGCAAGAGGCTCGATGGCCACGATGATAAGGAAACCCGAGATGAGATCGGCGATCTGATCGAAGAGTCCGACGGCTTCGCTGGCGTGTTCCCCGAGCACAAGTACAACATCGTCAAGACCCTACAAGAGAAGCATGGCAAATACAAGGCACACGTGGTCGGAATGACTGGTGATGGTGTCAACGATGCTCCGGCTCTCAAGAAGGCCAACATTGGTATTGCAGTCGCTGATGCCACGGACGCTGCTCGTGGAGGTATGCCGTCTCTCTCTCTCTCTCTCTCTCGCTCACAAGGTGAATAAGTACTTGATGCACTTGCTCTCATGCTAACTTGTGCTGCTACCGTTGTGTTGTTGTTGTTGATGTTGATGTTGATGATGATGATGATATTCGACAGCTGCCGACATTGTATTGACCTCTCCCGGATTGGGTGTCATCATCAATGCCATCATTGCCAGCCGCAAGATCTTCCAGCGTATGCGCAACTACGCCATGTACTCGATCGCCTCGACCATCCGAGTCGTGTTGCTGTTCGGCATCTTGACCATCGCGTTCGACTGGATGTTCCCGACGCTGTTGATCGCCATCATGGCCATCTTGAACGACGGCACTTGCATCGCCATCTCGAAGGACACGGTCGAGCCGAGCAAGACGCCCGACTCGTGGAACCTGCCGCGTATCTTTGCCATCTCGACTATCCTCGGCCTCTGGATGTTCTCGTCGTCGATGGTGCTGTGGTTGCTGGTCAAGTACACGCACGTGTTCCAGGTCTTTGCGCTGCCGGTGCTGACTGACGCCAAGCTCCGTGGCCTCACCTACCTCCACATGTCGGTCTCCGGCCAGATGACCATCTTCTCGACACGTGTGGTCGACGGCTTCTGGTGGCAATCGCGTCCCTCCAAGACGCTGATGGCGGCGTTCGTCTTTGCACAGACGCTCGCCACGATCTTTGGCTTGTTCGGCTTCAACAATTACCCCAACGACGGTGAGACGGACTTTGACGGCTGCAACTGGCACTATGCAATCCTGGCGTGGCTGTGGGCCATCGCGTGGTTCACGCCCATGGACCCGCTCAAGCTCTTTGCGTACTTTGGCATGAACCTCATCCAGAAGGGGGACACGGGCTTCAGCAGCCGCCGCAAGACCGGCGTCCATCCAGTGTACGGAGCCGCTGGCTCAGCGGGTGGTGTCTGGCCGACGCTCCAAGGCGAGATCAATCCCGACGAGGTGCTCAAGAAGGCCGACCAAGTGCCACGAGCGTCGTTCGAGAATCTCGAGCGTCCGCGCCCGTCGCTCGATCGAACGAGTGGCGATGCCCGTCGTTCGATGGATACGCGAGCCAAGTAAGGACTCTTGTTGTGAGTCACAGGCTGTACTTGTTGTTGCTGTTGTTGTTGTATAACACCTTGAGAAGAGAGGAAGAGACACGTACATAAATTATCGCTCGTCGTTCATCGATCATGGCTCAGGTCCGAATATCCGATATCCGGAACTATCTGCCTCGTGGTGGTCGTAAATATCAGCCGAGCAGCCCCTGCACAGCTACAGCCCCTGACCACTGCACCTGACCAACATCAACGGGCGTGTTTGTGTTGGAGGTCCATGACGTGGCGGCCGGCCCTCGATACCATTGATTTTTCCATCGCTCATTACTTGAAGCGGGAGATGGAGATATCGGGCAGGGTTTCTCCGCAACTTCCTCTCGCTTCCGAGTTGAGAAGCGAGCAGCGAGTAAGAACAGCGAGCGACCACACCAACATACTCTTTGCTTGTTGCCTGGCTGCCTCTCACGCTCACACGAACCATCAACGGACACCGATCATTGGTCTATCTGAACCAGCGTAGCTAGTTATCCATCTATCTATCAACAGACACTGAAGATGACAGTCGCCGCGACATCGATTGATGAGCAGCACCACACGACAGCGACGTTTGATCCCTCACCAACGACCTCAACGACAGCAGTGACAACAGCGACATCGACCACCACCGATCCTCTCTCATTCGCCACGCCAATACTCACATCAGAGGATCATCATGATGACGATGCTCGTACGAGCTTGTTAGTCGCTTCCGAGCAAGCGGGAGCCTCCCCGAACGACGAGTACTTGTACACACGACCCGACGTCGACCACAACCACGACGACGCGGCTGCCATCGATGCCATCGCGAGAGACAAAGGCCCGCTGGTCGTAGACCTATCGCTCAACTCTGACATACCCGAGGAGGCGTTCGACTTTTCTGATGGCTTGGATATCGCACCGCCACTGACGTGCACGATGCGTGAGTTGCTGCCTGAATACTGGACCATCACCAAGTAGGTTCGAGATATCTCGAGAGAGATATCACTTGCCAACTCTCTCGCTCTATCGAGAGAGACTTCTCGAGTCAGTGAGTGAGAGAGATTGAGATGCTGATCGAGTTGCGTCGCGATATGTAGACTCGCTGCTCCGATGGTATTGTCGTATCTCTCCACAATGATCATGTCAGTGACCAACACGTGGTTCTTGAGTGGACTGGGCACCACGGAACTCGCTGCTGGAGCTCTCGGCACGACCTTTTGCAACGTACGAACTTGGGCGCCATTGGGCCATGCACCGTGTACTGGCTCGTGATTCAAGCCACTGTATGGCACGACATCGACCTGCAGGTCACTGGATTCAGCATTGGAAGCGGCTTGTTGTATGCGTTGGACACGATGTGCAGTCAGAGCTTTGGCGCAGGCAACCTCAAGGTACGTACGATCGAGATGCTGTGCTCTGGTGTGTTTGTGCATGTGTTTGTACGTCGAGCGATTGACACGTCGAGCGCGAACCTCCAGGAGGTCGGCGTGACGGCTCAGCGAGCCTTCTACATCTTGGCGATACTATGCGTACCGCTGATCATCTTCTGGTCCACCACCGAGCGATTGTTGCTGCTCCTGGGCCAAGAGCCCGAGATCGCACGGCTGTCGGGCTTGTATGTGCGCGTCATCACGGTCGTGCTGCCATTCTACTTTCTGCTCGAGATACAAAAGCGATATCTGCAGTGCCAGTCGATCGTGTTGCCCATCATGTTGCTGTCGTTCGCCGTCGTACCGATCAACGCGCTCAACAACTACTTGCTGATTTACGTCTTTGAGCTTGGGTACGCCAACCAACGAGACCTTACTCATGTGTTGATTATGATTCTGACCCTGTCACGCATCACGCGTCATACCACTCACTGCCAGCTTCATTGGAGCACCGATCTCGCTGGCAATCTCGTACATTTCGCTGTGCTTCATGTTGACGGCGTACATTCTCATCAGCGGCGTGCACAAGCCCACGTGGGGCGGCTGGACGCGGGACGCCTTCAAAGGCTGGCTCGAGTTCCTGCGTCTCGGTATCCCCGGCGTTGCGATGCTCTGCTCCGAATGGTACGATGCGATGTGCTGGTCCTGTCACTCTAGCGAGACCTCGACCTCGTTCCCACTGACACACGCCACCCGTGCAGGTGGAGCTTCGAGATCCACATCATCTTGGCGGGCCTCATCTCGACGGCGGCACTCGCAGGACAGACGCTGCTTCTGACCATCGGCAGCTTGACGTTCATGGTGCCCCTGGGCGTGGGCATCGCTGCCACGGTTCGAACGGGCAACTTGCTCGGCGCCAACCAGCCTGGCAAAGCGCGCGTCGCAGCCATTGCTTGTTTGACGATGATCTTTGGTACGTCTCTGCTCGCTCACGCCTTGCGTGGCGTCGATCGATGACAGCCGCGTCTGACCGAGAGAGCCCTGTCGTTGCGCTGCCAGGTGTGATGGCGCTCATGGGTCTGTTGCTGTTCGTGCTTCGATCTCACGTGGCAGCGTTTTTCTCGGACGACCCAGCCGTCATCGCCGTCGTGACCGAGTGCATGCTGGTGTTGGCTATCTTCCAGGTTCGTTCATTCAATCATTGTGCGCCATCGCCACTCCGAAAGGCCCAGAAGCTGATGATCGGCGGCGACAATGATGGCATCAACAGATCTCGGACGGCTCGATTGCTGCCGAGTCAGGAATCCTTCGAGGTTGCGGCAGGCAAATGATCGCTGCCGTCGTGAACCTCCTGGGCTACTATCCTATCGGCATTGGGCTTGGCGCATTTCTGGCCTTCTACATGGACCTGCACGTGCTGGGCCAATGGATTGGCATCGCGTCCGGCAGCGCGAGCGTGAGCGCCACCTTCCTGGTGGTGATCTTCTTCCTCGACTGGCGCAAGCTCGCGGCGCAAGCAGCCGCCAAGGCCGGGGTCCAGGCAGCTGACACCTCCAGTGTCGTGGCGTCGAGCGAGCCGAGCAAGGCTGATGGTGCCTTGGAGATTGAGCTGGCTGAGGTGGTGCTGGACACGGTGGAGGACTCACTGCCGAGCCAACAATGAATTGCAGCTGCGTCATCGTCATCGTATTCATTGTTATGCCTCAAAAGCAACAACTCGATCAATATGTGATCCGGCGGCTTCTACTGCACGACGCAACCGGATTCTTGCTTGGCAGCGTCGTGAGCCGCTGCGCTCGTGGTGGTGGTGGTGCTCGCGGCGGCGTGCGCAAGAGGCGCTCCGTTGCGCTCAAAGATGTGCGAGGGATTGTGGGCGCCGGTGGCCTTGGCAGCGTCGTAGCACGAGAGGCACAGATCAAAGTCACCACACGTGCCGCAGTGATACCAGGTCTCGGAGATGGGCAGCATGTGGCAGTGGTCGCACGAGACGTTGTTGCGCGTCATGCGCGTCTCAGGCTCGCAGTACTTGGAGTCGTCAGTGCCGCGCAGCTGGTGGATGTACTTGCGCAACGAGGCCTGGATGTCGGCCTTGGCCATTGGCGGCTGCACAAGTGTTCGAATCGCGTCAGGTTCCATCGCTCCCTCGCTGAGTGCCAAGCAACGTACGTAGGACTCGAGGATGCGCAGCTCGTAAGGTCCATGCTGCACGACGTCGCAGTCGTGCTTGACCTGCCAGTTGAAGAGGCCGCCTCCAGCGCTGGGTGGCTGTATCGTGCACACACCATCAGTCCTGCATCAAGCAGTCGCGAGGGAGTGACTCTCGCATACGCATACGCACGTACCGGACCATTGAGCTCAACAAGCCATGCTCGCGACAGATCGGGCGCCAGCGCAATGTCGATCGTGTAGTTGGGCGTCTTGATGCGAGGCGCCACCATACGCCAGTACTCGAGCAGCTTCTCTTGGATCTGTTGCTTCTTGGCAACGAACTCGGGCACGAAGCAGCTCGGATAGTACTGCGTCGAGGCATGAAGCTCGCCATTGATGACAAAGTCTTGACACACGCACGCACACGAGAAGCAACGATGAGAGCCGTACGAGATGGCTGCAGCCTGCTCACGTACTGCGAAACTCCCACTCGGGCTGGATATCCTCACACCAGGCGCGAATCACAACGTGCATCTGGAACTCTGTCGGCGAGCTGTTGGTCATCAGCTCGGCGAACGCGAGGTCGTCCGAGGCGCGGCAGCTCCGGAGCATCAGGCGCATGGCCTCGGCGCCGGTGCGCACTCGCAGCGCTTGCGAGATGGCGCGCGTGAAGAAGATCAGGTCCTCAATGTCGGCCTCGAGTGAGTTGGGCGGCGCCGTGCTCTGCTCGATCATTTGCCGCAACAGCTCCTTGGTTCGCGGATGGCACAGCGCCGCGTCTTTGGGGCTGCGGCTCGAGAGCTTGACGAACGCACCGCCGTGCGAGGCGGCGAACGCACGGATCGCGGGATCGATGCTCGCCTCGACGTCGCGAAGCACCTGGAGCTCTTCGGGCGACATGAGCGCCTCGAGCTTGGCGCACATGGCGTCCCACAGCTCGTCGTCCCACTCGCTCGCGAACTGCACGAGGTTGCCCTTGCCGTCGTCGCCCTGCTCGAGCGCCTTGGTGAACTGGTGGTGCGTGAGGAGGAACTTGGCTTCCTCGTAGTACTTGGCGAGCGCCTTGGCCGAGCGAACATCGAGTGGCACCGAAACGGTCTCGAACGTGAACTCGCAAAGATCTTCATACCAGCTATCGATGCGGTCATACGCTGCGATGGCCATTATCGCATTCATTAGTGAGTGAGAGCGAGATGGCGATGAGGAGCGTCGTACATGTGGCATCCCAGATACTACGCGAACGTTGATCGCATAACTCGGTCGCAAGGAATGGATACTCGTTACTGCTCATGATGATGGAGAGGTGCTGCACCCAACAAACGGCCAACAAGCAAACAAGCGAGCGAGACGAACGAGAAGCGAGCGGCGTCGAGTAGAAGCGAGAAGAGAAGCGACATTCGAGCACTGTTCCGCGAAGCGACCGAAGGAAGCGCCCGGGGTACGGAGCGAGCGGGTAATGGTGGTCTAAGCGCACCATTGCCTTTCCCGCTATTCGCGTTCCATTCGATCTCGATCATTCTCTCTCTCGCCCGCTCGCTCGCGCTGCAAATACCGTGGCACGTCACGATGGCTGGTACGTCTCAGGAGCGGTGATGGTGGGCGAGAAGAATGTGGAGTTGGAGCTACTTGGTGGCGACTTGGTGTCGCTCAGTTCGGCTGACGAGGAACGAACGAACGAACGAACGAACGAACGTCGTGGTTGTGATTGTTGTTGTGGTTGTGATAGAGCGCCCGGCGAGCGACAACAAGACCGGCATCAAGCGCTCGGCTACGATGCCACTCGAGGAGACTGATAGTGCGCCGGTGAAGCGGCGACGTACGACGAGTGTCGACAAGAACTCGAAGGGCTTGCGGCACTTTAGCAAGCGCGTCATGGAGAAGGTACACCAGGTCATCGGTCATCTGGTTCGCTCGAGGCACCGCCTCCTGGTCTGATGATACGCGCGCGCTTGGTAGGTCAAGCAAAAGAACGTGACGTCGTACTCGGAGGTGGCTGATGAGTTGGTGGCAGAGATCGCGGCAGCCAACATCCCGGGCATTAGCAAAGCTGACCAGGTACCCGATGTCGCGCTCGCTCTCTCTCGACGACCACAAGACCAGTCGCTCACGGGGGCCGGCCGTGATGTGGTCCAGAACATTCGACGCCGCGTGTATGATGCGTTGAACGTGCTGCGAGCCATGAATATCATCGCCAAGCACAAGAACAAAGAGATCCATTGGGTGTCGCTGCCCGAGACCTCGTCGCAGCAGGAGGAATGCAAGATGCTCGAGAGCGAACGAGCGCAGTTGCAACGAAGCATCGAACAGAAGAAGTTGCTGTTGCGTGAGCTCTTCCGCCAAGTACGTCATGAGCAAGCGAGAGCAACTGTGAGAATGAGAGAGAGAGAGAGAGAGACAGAGAGAGAGCACTGACTCGGGCGACACCGTTACAGCTCGATGGATACAACAAGCTGTTGAAGCGTAACTCCAAGGCTCCTGCACTACCGGTATACCTTACTCTCCATCCTCCTGGCGATTGTCCGAAATGGTTCGATCTTGCCATGTCATTCACCCCGCTCACTCGCGCACTCTTCTTGCAACAGGACCCCAAGAAGATCCAGCTGCCGTTCATCCTGGTCAACACGGCTCCCGAGGCAGTGATCGATTGCGAGGTGGCCGACGACAAGTCCGAGTATCGATTCATCTTCAGCATGCCGTTCCAGATGCACGACGATGCACAGATCCTCCAGAAGATGGGCTTCTATCCGGACGACGATGCCGTTCAACGACGTCTGGCACTCTTCCAAGAGACTGGCGAGATCAACGAGGACCTTGATGGAGTGGTCGACGGGGATCATGAGGAGCAGCAAGAGCACGAGGAGGAAGCTGCTCCCGAGTAAGCAGCGAACGCTAGTCGCGTTTCGCAAGGAGCAGAGGTCTTGTGAGCCACGCATAGTGAGTCGGGCGAACCTGGCTTGTGGCGTACGAACTGTGCGAGTCGATGGAATGATTGGTGAACGCGCTCGTGTTCGTGCGCGAGTGGTTGGAAATGTAATGCATCATACCCAGACAGAGAGCTCCATCGAATGGATCAATCTTGTGGTTGGTTGGTTGGTTGGTTGGTTGGTTGGTTGGTTGGTTGGTTGGTTGGTTGGTTGGTTGGTTGGTTGGTTGGTTGGTTGGTTGGTTGGTTGGTTGGTTGGTTGGTTGGTTGGTTGGTTGGTTGG
>Ga0209935_1003074_pt1 | contig 18184 bp, 26 predicted proteins | sample ThiBio_1000_plan_2_FD_183958 | JGI IMG/M metagenome (GOLD analysis project Ga0209935, IMG submission 183958) | Wastewater bioreactor microbial communities from Cape Town, South Africa - Thiocy_cont_1000_plan (SPAdes) | ecosystem: Engineered > Bioreactor > Thiocyanate-remediating >... | reverse complement strand
GTGGGTGGGTGGGTGGGTGGGTGGTACGGGGCGTGGGTGTGTGACACATAGTTTCATTCTCAGGAGAGAGAAGGTGCAATCCTCCCTCAACATCGTCTTCGCCCTCCGAAAAAACATTGGTGCGATATTAACAACTGTAGGAGATTCCTTGAAGAGATTGCGAAAGAAAAAGGATTCAATCCTCTCGACATACGTTCTTGGGATTCTCTTGGCTACACCGAAATTATCAAATGGGTATGTATTTGCTTCGTCATTTTCTTCCTTACAGCAATATTCTCAGGGCGGCCGTATGGTGCTGAGGCAACAAGGTGGATTTAAAGGAGTCATCAAGAAAGCATTTCCTGAAGCAGACTTTTCTCAATGGAGTAAAACCCCCAACCTCCCCATCTTGCTCTTGACGAATGAAAAATATCATTGACATGTTGTGTTGCAATAAGGTTCAAAGCAAGACCGATTTCAAGAGATCAAGAACTGCAGAGAAGTGTTCTTGCAATTTGCACAACAGAAAGGATTCGATCCTCTTCAAACAGAGAATTGGTATCACATCAAGAATTCTGAATTCCTTCATGAGTTGGGGGTAACCATTTTCCCATTTTCTTTCTTCCCAACACTCATAATCTCTCCTTTGACACACCAACAACCATCAACCAGGGAGCAAAGGAGATCATGGTTTTGCATGGTGGGATGAGGAATGCTTTGAAGTTGGCCTTTCCTGAACTCTCTTTTGTCGAGTGGGGAGAAGAATCCTTTGTGCGCCAACACCAGGATAGCAATAAAGGATTGTAGATTTACTACGCTAGCACTGGCACCTTCTCTGTACCTGTTTTCTTTTCTTGGAAGCAAAGGTCGGAAGGAAGCTGTTGATGATGCGGAAAACCTGCGCGGTGGGTCACAGACCCCCTCCATGTTGGTTGTGGGGAAGAACAAATCCTCTTTGTACTTTGGGTACCTCCTTGCTGCCTCTTGATCCACCATTTTTTTTAATTATTTTTGTGAATATTTTGTTCATTTAAAGCAGCTTTGCAAAGCCGCGAGGATTCCCTCAGGCAGTTGATCATCAAAGCAGAGCAACAATTAGAAATTAAACAGGTTCCTATTATCAATAGTTTTCTTTAATCATTCACACCTTTATCAGCCCTCGGATTGGTATTCAATCACCCTTGCCGATCTGAAGAACATTGGTGCACCATCAAAACTTCCCAAAGTGGCATTGGTAGACGCACTTCAAGAAAGATATCCTGATTTCAAATGGGAGAAGTTGTTTCTTCTCAAAGGTCGATTTGGTCAACAGAGAAGATTGCAACATTTGTTGACTGAATTATTCCCTGTGAGTATTCCATAACCTGTACACACCCTTCGCTTTTCTCTAGTACAACTGCATTCTCACCAATTTGTGTTTATTTGTTCAAAGGGAGAGGAGATGTTGGTGAATGCAAGGAAGGAGGCTGATTTAATTCATCCTAAAACTCGCCAATATTTGGAATTGGATCTCTTTCTTCCTTCCCTTCATCTTGCATTTGAATATCAGGTTTTAAACCCCCATTCCCTTTCAGATTTCCTGTGAATCACCATTCACTTTGCTGAACTAAAGAATAACAAAGGATAAATCTCACTATGTTGATGTGGCTACTTACCACAGATCGGCAAAGCAAGTTCAATCAATGGATGAATTGAAACAACAATTGGCAACAGAGAAAGGAATCACCTTGATTCCCATCCCATTTTGGTGGGATGGAACAAAATCAAGGTACTATTCATTCACTCCCCTTCTTCTTTCTCTTTCCGAGCCTACTTCGCTTATTGTTGCTCAACTATTACACAGTTTGATTGCAACAATTCGCGAGATGCGAGCAGATGTGGTGAATGATTCCATGATGTTGTTGATGGGTGGGGGACAGCCAATCCCCAAAGAGATTCCTCCTCATTTCCTCGACAAACACATTCCTCACATTGAAGGCATTGGAGAACCCACCACTGCCACCTTCTTCACTCGCTCAAAGATTGATCCAACTAACTGGTTCCATCCTCCCCTCCCCTTCTCTTTCGTCACTCACATTCCTCCCCTCTTGATTGTTTGATCTCATGAATAGGTGGATGTTGGAGAAATATGATGGAGTGAGAGCATTCTGGAATCCTCAAAGCAGATGTTTTTACAGTCGCAAAGGATTGAAGAAGAATCTTCCTCAGGATATCATTGATTCCATGCCCAACATCTTCCTTGATGGTGAATTATGGTATTTTGCCCTACCCCTCTTCTCTTAACGCACATTTTCTTGGTATACGTGTATTCACGGTTAATCTTCCTCCATCAACAGGTTTGGAAGAGATAACTTTCAGGAAGCAATGAAATTGATCAACAAGATTGATTCTTCGGATTTGGATTGGAAGAATTTTCGATTCATGGTCTTTGATCAACCCAATCATCCTGGAACATATCAACAACGATTCAATTCCATTGGTATTACCCCTCCACTCCTTTTTGTTTCCTTATTTCCTCCTTACGTATGTTATTTTGCAGTGGAACACATGAAAGAACATGAATGTAAATACATTGGCATTGCTGAAAAGGTGATGTGTCAAGGGAATGAACACTTGGAATCCTTCTTTCAAGATGTGATCGATAAAGGAGGAGAAGGAATCATTCTGAGGGATCCTCAATCATTCCTTCAACCTGGTCGCTCCCCTTCTTATCTCAAACACAAGGTACTTTTACCTTTTCATTCCCTTCCTCCTTACCTCACTTGGAGAGGGCCTTATAAGCAACAATCAGAAATATCGAGATGGTGAAGCAAGAATTGTTGGTCGTTCTTCCCCTCATCAATGGGAATGTGAATTGTATGTTAACCTCCTCCTTCGTTACTATTTACTCACTCACTCTATTGCTCTCGAATGATCAATTGATCAGACCGAATGGAGTGCGATTTCATGCAACAGCAGGATCATCAGAATTTGCAAAGAGATGGAATCCTCAAACAGGAGATATCATCACCTTCAAACATCATGGATATTTATTCACCTCCAAGAAACCCAAATTCCCCACCCTCCATCGATTGAGGAATGATTTGCAATGGGAGGATGTTGTTCATCAATGGAAGGAACCCAATCCCATCCTCAAAGGTTGACTGTCTTTCCCCCCCTCCTATCTTCTTTATTTTTTTCCTCTCTCTTTCTTGCTGATGAATTTTCTTCTTGCAGTTGGATCAATTCGCTCATCAAAGAAACGAAAACCAACTGGATATTGGAATGACATTCGAAACTGTAGGAGATTCTTTGAAGACATTGCGAAAGAAAAAGGATTCGATCCTCTTGACTTCCGTTCTTGGGATTCTCTTGGCTACACCAATATCCTCAAACGGGTGCGTTATGCTGGATTTCTTTCCTTCCACCTCTATTCCTCATAATTGACGAAATATGCAGGGTGGTGGCTCAAATATGATGAACAAACACGGTGGATTCAAGAAAGTCGTTCTAAAAGCATTTCCTGAAGCAGACTTTTCTCAATGGAGTAAAAACCCCTCAACCCTTGCTCTTCTTTCTTGAAAACTGACTGAAAAAATCTCATTGTGGCAATCAGGAACAAAGCAAGACCGATTTCAAGAGATCAAGAATTGCAGAGAAGTGTTCTTGCAATTTGCACAACAGAAAGGATTCGATCCTCTTCAAACAGAGAATTGGTATCACATCAAAACTTCTGAATTCCTTCATGAGTCAGAGGTGAAGTTGTCCGTTTCCCCCTTTCCCACACCACAAACACCAACACCCATCAAATAGGGAGCAAAGTTGATCATGGCTTTGCATGGTGGGATGAGGAATGCTTTGAAGTTGGCCTTTCCTGAACTCTCTTTTGTCGAGTGGGGAGAGGAACCCTTTGTGCGGCATCATCAGGATAGCAATAAAAGATCCTTTACTTAGCTTGACAACCGGTGATCCTGTGCCTCAGATTAGACACGTCTTTTTCTTTTAGGAACCAAAAGCTGAGAAAAGGCTCTTATTTGTTCGAACAACGCGTCTTTTATCACTCGTTTCTGCAGCTACTTAATTTGTTTCTGTCCCTGTGTTCTCACTGCTTGGAACTGGTTGCGCAAGACTTCTGAATTGTAGACAACTAGCACCTCAGGTACTCTGAAGGGTAGGTGAGAAATTGCACACGAAAGGAAGGAGCGAGCATTGTACCTCAACAAGCGCTCTCCAGTAAAATATTTTTCTTCCCCGTACCATTGCAAGTGCGGATACCTGGCATAATTAACATGTGAATAATGGGGTGTGGCCAAGGTGGAGGATACATCTTTCGAATGCGACGCAATTTGCTTCGGGTTCTCTCTCTCATCCTCTTCAACTTTACTTTCAGCGCCTCCGGATCGTCGTCGTTCGCTGAGTGCTTGGACGCGCTCAATTTTAGAGCTGCGTTTTGAAGTTAAAAGTTTAGCATGCATCAATACCCCTCACCTGTGCACAAGAGCTCAAAGGCTTGAAGCCTCGGCAAAGTAGCAGCGGCTTTGAAGGCGTTATACAACTCCACTACATCCGGATCCTGAACGAGAGGTGTTAAAGTAGGGGAATAGCGAACCAATACCAACGTGGATTGTGGCTGGCTTTATGCTCAATATATGAGGTACATCTGGAAACTGGCTAACTAGATCTTCTTTCCTCGTGTGGGCAAGTTGGTTCGTGCTAACCTCCTTGAGCACTCTCCTGCCATGTCTTATCAAAGGCTTTCTGTCGCTTGGAGCGCTCTCTTGGTCCTCGTCAGATGGGATAACGATGGGCCCGAAGTACGGTTCATGAACGCTGCGTATACAACATTAAGCAGCCAAGTACGCGTACACCTTACCTACCTCTGGAAATACGAAGCAGGAGGCAAGGGACTGGGAGGTACGCACATACTTATGTGATCCTTGTACGATAACCCGTGTCTACAGGGTTTAACAGGAAACGGGTCGTCTTCTAAGAGATCACCTAGCACGCTTCGCAAGGGAGGAAGGAGAGGAAGAGCCACCAGGGAAGCTTGTGAACCAGGCACGGGCACATGACCAACCGCTGCTTCATTCATGGGAAAGAAAGTCTAAACTACAACTCCATAGAAATCATGCAGGCAAAAAAATATTTTTACCAAACTAAAGCTCTTCCCCGAGTGCAATGGCAATAATTACACTGTGTAGACTGTTTCGCGTCAGAAACAGTATCCGCTATTGATGTTGGGGGGGGGGGGGGGTGAGAACAAACCCTTTCCTGGAGGACTAAAGTCGAGAGTTCGGAATAGGTCTCGCTGATTCTTCATATGAGAACCCAAAGAGATCAGGCGATAGATAATTCTACGCTCACCATGGTTGCCTGCCAGTTCAGTTCTGAGCCTATGGTGCAGCACATTGCTCCAAAAACTATGCAATTTCTAGGCTGCAATATGCTCGGCTGGTAGTGCTCTTGTGAGAAGGTAGCTGTCTTTGCTTGGCTAAAATTTCGGCCAATTTGTTAAAATACAATAAGATTATCTGCTTTAAGAGTTCACAGAGATGTTGTTTCTACCTGGTAGGTTAGAGCTTCATCCAATGATCGGTTTTGGGCTATAGTCCTGCTCGACGAGTGTGCCAACCGAAAACTTCCGCACTCAACTCGCAACGTTTTTGGATTCTCGGAACACACAAAGCTTATGCAACCAAGTGCGGCCGTCTATTGCCGTCACAGCCTCACTTTACGGCAGACCATCTCGTTTGCTCACACACGCGTTGGAGCCAGAAGTAATCTCAAAACTGGTTTGCGAGATATCGTATGTTAATCATTGTAGCCGGCCGTTTTGTGGATGTTGATCAACCTTCCTTACATTTAGCCTTTTGAAAAGTGGCATAGAGGATGCCAGTCTCTCTCTGTGGCGCAGCCATTGCAATTACATGCACAATATTGGAATTTACAAAACGAGACCAGGGCACAGAGAGGGTATTGGAAAGCTACAGATAATCAGCGAAAAGAATTAAAGAGAATTGGTGAAAAGTTGGGTGTAAGAGAGGTAGTTTCAACTTCCAAAGGATCATTAACGCTAATGTTGTACTAGTTATCGGACTGGTATGGCATTTGTAGAAAACAGGTGGAAGTTTGGGGAGGAGGGACTCTGTTTACATACTACCCTTCCTTAGAGGATGCACTGCGGACGATCTATCCGGAATATCCTTGGAAACGTTCCAAGTTCGGAAAGACCGGCCGCATAACGCGGAGCTTTTTGAAAGAGAAAGCAAATCAGCGACATTTACTCACAGAGATTGGACAGCAGCTACAAATCAAACAGGTTTAATCCTCTCCCCCTTCTGTTTCTTATACTCACATCTTGCAGCTGTCCGATTGGCATACTGTAGATACGAAGGAGTTCTTACGACACGGAGGTTGGCGACTGTTGAAGATTCACAGCTCTCTCGAAAAAATGCTTAGGGTGCTCTACCCGGATCATCCTTGGGAGGACAAATTTGGGTTGTTGAAAGACACCACTAGAGTATCTCCTGGGCATTGGAATGACAACAAAAACCTCCTGCGCGAAATGGACAAGGCGGAGACCAAGTTAGGTTTAACAACGGTACCACACTTTCACCATCTGCTTCCCTTCCCGTTTTCACTTTTCTGACACTATCAGCAAACAGGCTGAAGACTGGTTCTCGGTTACCCTGTCAGATTTGAGAGAGGTAGGATTCCCTAGCAGTCTCTCAAAAGCTGGCTTGGTCAGGTTGTTGCAAGAGAAGTACCCACTACATCGATGGGAAAAAGTGTTGTCGGGGAAATACTCGCAACAACGACGGTTCGAGAGAGCCGTGCGCTCTCTGTTTCCGGTGAGGGCTGCCCTACGCTTCCGTTAGGGCCTCGTTGTTGACAGCAAGTTGATTTTTCCGTTTGTAGGGTATTGAGATGAAAACAAACGTAAGAAAAGAAGCCCAACTGGTGAATCCTAAGACAGGAGAATATTTGGAACTCGATATCTGGTTCCCTTCCCTGAAATTCGCTCTAGAATACCAGGCAACTTTTTGCGCCATGGTGCTATCGTTTTGCTAACCCTCCTCTCCCCATTCAGGAAAGGCATCACTACGTGACCTCAGGATATGCGTACGAGCCGGTTTCGGCGTACAAAGACCGTGATCGCATCAAACAAGAGCTGGCAAGAGCCAATGGCATTGATCTCTTGATAGTGCCCTGTTGGTGGGATGGATCCACAGGAAGGTAGAGATACCAAAGTGTTGACATGTATTCTATAGCACTTCATTCATAGTAATCTCTCTTAGCCTTGCTGCTTCTATAAGAAATATTCGAACGGACCTCTTGGCACCTGTTTCCGACTCGCCTATTCCAGAAGAACAACCGGAACACTTCTTTGAGAAGCAGGTTGAGCATATTAACGGCATAGGACAGCCGACGTTAGCGCGATTCTTCACCCTCTCTAATGTCAATCCTGCCAATTGGTTCGTCTCGTTTCTCCTTTGATATTAAATTCACAAGTGATTCTACTATACACACAGGTGGGTGTTTGAGAAATTTGACGGGGTGCGTGGCTTCTGGAATCCGTTAGAGAAAGTGATGTATTCTCGAACAGGGAAACGCATTTCTCTTCCTGATCCAGTTATAAATGCTCTGCCTTCGGATATTTTTCTTGACGGAGAGCTATGGTAGTTACCTCCCTTCTTTATGTACATGCTAACCTACGTTTCAAGGTTTGGCAGAGACAATTTCCAAGAAGCTCTCAAGATGGTGACAACGGCCAGCACTGAGGGAGTTGATTGGAGCCGATTCAAATATATCGTCTTCGATGTGCCTCAAGATGTAGGTTCCTATGAACAACGATATTCTATGCTAGGTGAGAATAATTTCTACTGTGCTCTATAGCACACAGTTCGTCATACCCAAAAAAAACACTACTTACAGCCCCCTTCCCCTCACTTAGTTGATCACTTTGCACATAATCCATGCACGTGCATCGAGGTAGCCGATAGAACTCCCTGCAGAGACACCAGCCACCTGGAACAATTCTTTCAGACGATAATCGACCAGGGTGGGGAAGGAATCATCCTCCGCGATCCCTCCTCCCCATATCAGCCTGGCAGGACTTCAGGGTACCTAAAGCACAAGGTACTTGGCTGCTTGCAAGATGTGCGATCTCTAACTGACGTGTCCGTTTCAGAAATACAGAGATGGAGAAGCACAGATAGTTGATAAGGTTACCAACCAGCTGTGGGAATGCGAATTGTACGTAGTCAGAAATGCATGTTCCCTTTTGCGTTTAGCATTGCGAACTAAAAAAACAATTTTCTATGTGCTCGTTAGGCCCAGCGGCATTCGCTTCTTCGCCCATGCCGCCACGACCGAGTTTGTTCGGAGATGGAACCCGCAGAAGGGAGATATAGTAAGCTTCAAGCACAAGGGTTACCTCTTAGCATCCAAGAAACCTAAAACGCCTTCCCTCTATCGGCTGCGCTCGGACTTGGCTTGGGAAGACGTCGTCGCTAATTGGAAAGAAAACAAGCCTGCGCCTTTAATCTCTTCCTCTTGTACTGCTACCTCCTCACCTTCTGTAAACCACACCTGACTCCTAAACTATCTCTAATATAAGTGCGGGTGAGAGCGGGCACGAAGCAGTATCGCCCCAAGGGATACTGGAAGGATCCAACGAATCTACGATCGTTTTTCTGTAACCTTGCGGCCGAACTGGGCTTTGATGCACTCAATCCAACGAATTGGACATCCGTGCAAGTCAAGGAAGTGCTGGCCAGACAGGTGCGCGAATCACTCTCTAAAGCTACCCACTCACTCATATCGACACTTTTAAACAGGGCCACTCAATACTGGCTAACCATGAGTATTCTCTAAAAGAAGCGCTGCGACGCGCATTTCCCGAATTTGAAGTGACAACATTGAAAGGTAAATTCCCACAAACACCGATAAAATGCTCTAATCTATTTAAACCAGACAAGAGAACATCAAAGGGGTTTTGGCAGAGCCCTGCCAACTGCCGACGATTTTTTGAGGCCTTCGCCAAGGAAAAAGGATTTGACCCTCTGCAGCCCAGTAACTGGTATTCCCACGACCTAAATGAGATGAATACCATAAAGGTACACAAGCACCCACCACATCAAAGAAACCTCAATGACACTGTCCTTCAAAGGGCGGATTCAGACTCGCGAGACTGAATGGCGGATGGAAAAGAGCACTTCAATTTGCATTCCCTGAGCTAGAATTTACTCACTGGCTTGCACGTACGACACCTCCCATAGCTATTTTGTCCGCCTCTAAGGATACTTAACACCTTTCACCAGTGCGACCTCTTGTAAACAAATGGAAGGATTCGCGTAAGTGTCGCGAGTACTTTACATCGGTAGCACATAGCAAAGGGTTCGATCCTTTGGACCCACAAGAATGGTACAAGCTAAATCTAACTGCATTGCTTAAAACAAAAGCACGTATTTCCCTCACCCACTCTCCTGTCTTGGCATACAAAAAACAACTAACACCCAACATCCAACAAATAGGAAGGGCTGTACATACGCGAACAGCAAGGAGGCATGAAGAAAGCTTTGAAGGCTGCCTTCCCAGAGATCACATTCTCAGCATGGGAAAGATAGGTTGAAAGCAGTACCCACATAAATAAAAATAAATAAGGGATTATTGTACAGAAGCGCCACACCCCTCTCCCCACCAACGCAGTGTGTCTGGCCCGAACAGGGTTCCATATTGCTAGCTCGTGTGAGTGTAGGACTTGTGTTTGTGCTTCTCTAGGACATCTGCTATGATATCTTCTCTGCTCAACGGCCCCTGAAAATATGAACGCCAATAAGTACACCAAAGGAAACCGTCGCAAGAATGAAAATGGAAGAGGCCTTTACCACGCTGGCGATCACAGAGAAATTATAAATAATGGCAGGAAGGAACAGTAACAGGTTCTAAGGAATAGTGTCGGGGAGACAAAAGTGTGAGCAATTTCATTGCATGAAGAACGAAAATACGAGGGGGGAGGGACTGCTGTACCGGCGCCACGGTGAAGATAGGGAATACTCGCCAGGGTGTGTCCAACTCCACAGCCACATCCATTATGATCGCTACAATAATGGCTGCTTCTGCGGCTTGAAGAAAGATGAGCATCTGCAAGGAGGAGTTATCCAGTCAGAACAGGAAGAGGCAGCCAACTAGGGAGAGAGGGCGTACTGACCTGAATAATATACAACGTGAGCCCCGGCCGACCAAACCAAAAGAGGTTCTCGTGTTCGGATCGAACAAAGAATTGATTCCATATTTCACGCGGTGGTTTCTTTCGGCTGATGAGGGGCCACACAATATCAGTCAGCCACTTTGTGGTGGAGAGGGAGAGAGGGGGGGGGAGGGGAAGTGATAAGCACAAAGCAATGTGATCTCGTTAAAAGGGGGACGCGTACTGCGACTTCGAAGGTGTGTCCCTTCGGCTGGGCATGGCGCGTATTTCGGCGGTACCGCTGACTAAAGGTCCTGGCAGTCTTTTTCCTGGTGGGCTTACGTTCTGCGCTGTCGGTTTCGGAGCTCGAACTGCTGCTGTCCTCACTCAGATCGCTGATCTCTGGAAAAGTTCCATGATCGAAACTCGTACGGCCGCCCAGTTCAAAGCTAAGCCTATGTCCTGCAGTCTAGTGTGGGAGGAGGAGAGCTCAGTCACAAGAAACTTGCAGCTACTCCAACACCTACCCCGCCATCTTGGTCCTCTTCTGCCATCGCCTTGAACACCCGGCTGTTTCTTGCTAGGGTCCGCCACACAAAATGGGTCTTAATATATACAGTAAAATAGCCCAAATACAAGAGAATCTCAGGAAGAAGGAGCGGAATCGGAAAGTAGGAGCTATTGGTGAGCAGCACGAATGGCACTAGACAATTGAAAAAAAATAAATCAATATAATTAAAAATACGCAGCGAAGAACATACCCCAAGTGCAAAGCAGGAGAGTAATTACAAAAAACAACACACTCCTAATAATGGAGAAAAGGTTAAGCCCCGCGGAAGGGTGGTTACTTCTTTGTTCAGCTTGCCTTCGCAATACGGATAGCTTCACAAAGAGGGCTTTCACACATCTGTTTAATGTCAATTTATCAATAATAAACTACGGGATGCATACCGTCTAAGATAGGTTGTGAAGGAAAAAGATTTTGGCAGGTCGTGCTGAAGAGATTAACCGTTTATAAAAAACATGCTTTACTTGCTGGTTGGGGGTTACCTTGCGGATGAAGCTTTGCCGGATTTGATGATAAGAGTGCGCCTGATGCAGGATGTATCTGTGTTGATTTTTTGAATGTTTGTTAGCCCATGATGAGGCGCTAGGCAGCAGTCCTCACCGTCGAAAATGGAAGGGCACGTTAATCAGAAATATTGGCCAGGACATCGCCGCACCCTTTTCAGCCATAGCTGCTGTCTCACTCTCAACTTCGTCTGTTCGAGATAATTAGATGACGTACAAAATGCTTTACCAGCAGGCAGTTACCGTAAGAATGCCGTTCAAGTTGATTCCAGCGACGAAAAATCACCAAGCTCAGCACTTCATCAAATGGTAAATGAATGCGTAGATGCAAGATAAGACTCACCAGCGACAAAGGTGACGTTGAGGATATAAAAAATTACGATAATAAACAATGAAATATGTACAATTTCGAAAATTTCTTTCGTCGTGGTCGGCAGAACGCCACTTGCCTAGTGAAAAACGAATTTGTTATCTCATACTAGTAATAATTGAGAATCGTACGTCAAAAGCAAAAAGAGTCATCGCGAGAATCCCTACAATGGTAAGCTCCTTGTACAATTTTTCCAACATGGATAAAATATGGGGCTGGCGGTGCAAAATCTATGTGTATTTATTTTAGTAGCGAGCAATCGTCACTTGCTTACCCCTTCCAGTGTATCTGTAGCAATCTCGAAGATGGCTGTGCCAAGAATTACGGCATAGATCAACACGAATAGCAGCCATAGGTCTGAGTAATCTAGATCTGCAAGATTGGCATATATCCCCTATACACGTTTTTCAGTCGCCGATCTAATCTTCTTGTTACATTGAGAAACTCACCCAAGCCATTCGCCATAAGCCAACAGTGACAGGTGAGCGGGAACAGCAGTCCTTTGGTGTTAGCGCGAGGACACAAAGAACTTCGTTTCAGGTTCCGCGAAAACCATTTTGTTTTATTGCCTTGGCCAAAGCTCCTTGCGCAGGATGCGCAGCACAGCAGGTATGTCCACCTCCATGATTGCATTTTGTATGACGCTGGGGACTTGGTAATAGGTATGTCCCATAAATGCGGCCGGCCACCAAACTAATAACAAAGGATCATTTTTTTTTTCCCAACGTGTGCGTGCTTGTTGTTTGTTTCTTACCAGCTTCGGGCCACCTAAGGGCAGCAAACTCCCCGTCCGCTTTGGGGCGGTAGGGGAAGAACTCTACGAGGAGGGTGTTGCTGGCACAGAATATCTGGTTATAGAAGGCTCCTCCATGCGGACCTATCAGGGCTCGCGCCTGGGTGTTGAAATAGGCGATGGTGGCGTTGAGGTGCGGCATGTCTCTGTGCTGGAAGATCTGCAGAGTGTACTTCTCTCCCCCCTCGGCGGCCATTTCTTCTAACAGCATATTTATGTGCTTCACCAACACGTCCTCGTTTAGCACATGTCTAGAATACCCCTTCAGAGAAACAACTGGTGAGGTCACATTGTTGCACAATTACAATACGCACTTCACGAGAGAGATAAACAATCGTGCGACGTTTTTCGAGCGGATAGTGGGTGTCAATTCCTAATATATCCCTCGCCTGATGGAGGCGTGCGTGAGCAGTGGGTACAACGCTTTTGACAGCGTACCTTTTGGTATACGTAGGGATGATAGTGTGGAGACACGCAGGAAAAGTACATCTTCGACGCAGTGATGGGTAGCAGCGAGCGATATACTAGCCTGTCCTTAAGACCCAAGCGTTCATATATTTGAGGGACGATAGGATGCCGATCGAATATGGGCGAAACGAGCAGCTTGATATCAGGATCTTTCTGCAGCATAGACCATGCTTGGACCAGGATGCTGAGGCCTCTGTCGATGAAATGCTGGAAATAGGCCCCGCCGGTGACACTCATCATGAGGATGAGCAGCTTGTCGAAGTGCTGTTGTGGTGGGATCGTCGTTGCAGGCGGAATGATCATGTGGTAGTTGGAACTGTATGCACACTTGCGGTGCTCATCGAAGCTATCATCCGGGACACCATTGTAATACCCTGTTGTGATAATCGTTAGCTTGCGCTTGCGCACTGATTGGAAGCTGAAAGCATCGTACCATCCTTCACAACAGCGATGTGACCGCGAATATAGGGAACCGCGGAAAACAAAAGCTTCTCGGTGCTGTCGAAGGGGGCGACAAGTGTACATCGCGGCTCGGGGTTTTTTGATTGCGGCGCCGGGCAGGAGGCATGCTGCTCAAGATAATCTGTGCGTACGGGGGAGGCGGAGAGGAAATGCTGCCTCGCATTCTCGTCAGCGAAAAGCGGCATATTGACATGAAATAATGGATACTCCAATTCTGTTTCATAGAGAAGGAGAGGCTCATCATCACAGGGTGCCTGGTTCAAAGCTAATCAGCGACGGCTACAAACACTTGAAATTCAACAGCAATACCGTTTTACACTCACGAATTTTGCGAGGATACTGTAAGCAGGCAGGATCACATTGCTGATGGCAAATGTCTTTTTCACAACGCCCTGCCCTGGTCGCGTCGTCTCTTTCTATCTGCGGCAAAATGAAATCGACGAAGGGTTCCTCAAACAACTTGTCGGCCGATGGGCGCTCCAGAGCCTGAACGGGAGGAAGCAACACAACATGCTGTTCTTCTGCCAAGAGCATGTTCTGACTCTCAGGACTCATTGACGGCTCGGGAGAGCGAAAGGTCCAAGCGATGACGTAAATACCACAAACTATCGCGACCATAGATAAAAGCCCGGTCCTACTCCCCGCCCAAGAGCAGAACGGAGAGCGTCCTCCATCACGGTGGCGTACAGGTCGCATCTACTGCCTGCTTGCGTCGGTGATTCTGAACCATTCACAGATGGAAGCCAGAACGAATATCCGCTGCATAGTTGTGTCCTCGTTGCCTGCCAGCCAGTTTGTCTTCGAAGAACCCACGCTTGCAGCAGGCACGTGTTCCGGCTTGTCGTTCCTCGTCCAAAGGTAGTGATCCATGGTCAGTTGTACCTGAGTTCCTATCCTACATGACAGACGCGCGAGGGAAGGTCGTTCCGATATGGATTTGCGCGCTGCTTATTCTCTTCGTAGCTTGGCAAGGCACCGCTGTTGAATTTGCTGGTTAGTGTTCCTGCGTAAATTCAGATCTGATCTCTTCGTCGCTTAGCTGATCAAGAGTCACTCAATGGCCAGACGGTTGGCAATTGGGATTTCTATTCTGCCCATCGGTGAGTTTCATCGTTGCAGGATATTTATTTACCCACAATTTTTTTTTGGCATCATCAGTGCCAAAATGACGTCGTTAATACACAGAGCAGCGAAGAAGGCAGGCACCAAAGAACAGAAGTCGGTTCTGATATTAGGTGCAGGAAATTGCAATGATCTGGATCTCTTTACCCTCGTGTCAGCGGATGCTATTTCGAAAATCTATCTCCTAGACATCGATGCCCACGCGGTGCAGGCTGGCGTTGTGAGCCAGTGGGAGAGGGTTCTGGTGAAAGAAGGACTTCCTGCTTCTCTCGTCTGTGAAGGAGATAGCAAACCGACCATGAAGGGCTTAGCTAGTGTGCCGCTAGACGACGAAACCACCTTCACAGTATTAAGTAGCAGTAACCCGCTATGCTCTCTCAAACGGCGGATATACATCCTGCCCAGCACCGATGTAACGGGTATTGCTGAGGATCTGAGTCTCTTCTCGTCGTCCACAACACTCGAGGAGGTAAAGCCGTTCACTTCGAGCATGCCTGACAATCGCGAAGGTAGATAGGGTGAAAGTAAAGGCAGATACGTACGATCTGGTTCGCCGAGTGAAGGATGCGCTCAACGATCCCTCGTTTAAGGGATTCGATGTGGTGGTATCTGATCTGCTCTTTAGCCAGATAGGCACCTATCTCATGACACATCTGGGCGATAATCGGCCAGATATCTTCCTGCCACTCCTTCTAGCTGTTAGACAAAAGCACATTGATAACCTTGTAAGTTGAGTTTTGTATACTACTTTACGTGGCTCAACTTATACATTGAAATAGGTTTCCCTCACGTTACCCTCCGGCCACGCTCTCTTTGTTACTGACGTAGTGTCCAGCGGTACACTGCCTGAGTTAAACTCCATGACAGAAACAGAACTGAAGGGAGCTAAGGGCCACCAGCTTCTCCAACAACTCTTCGATCAGGTGAGACCCCCTTGGGCGCATTGAGTTTTTTTTTCTCACAACCCCAACTAGGGCAACTTCTTTTCTGGAAACAATGTCTTTGCCATCGCAGAAGCGATCCGCCAGAACCCTAGAATAGCCGATACCAGATTGGTGGGGCCGTGGTTGTGGTTCCTCGGCCATAAGACACATCTTGTATGCGCCCTAGATCTCCTTCAATACAATGCTAGAAAATAAAGAGTGCTATCCCATACACCAAATCGCGTTAGAAGTGAGAGGTCCTACCAAATTCCAGGAACCACCCAAACACAAGATGAGGAAGCAAGCTGCTTGGAGTTGTTGCTGGCCGCCACAAAAGACGGCCCTTGCCTTGCCCTCACTCTGTTTGCCAAATGTACTTCGACCGATTCAAGTCAGACATATCCTCTTGAGCGCAAATGACCCGCGCGGACCATTGGATGAAACCGAAAACAATTCTAAACAAAGCAAAGCCAAATTACCGATCGGTCATTGGAAAAATGTTGATAATCAGCGCGAGTTATTGGATCGGATAGGAAAGGAGCTTGGGGTTGAAAAAGTACGCCTGCTTGGGTTTCAAATTTTTACCAAATTGAACTGGCTGCCCTTTAGCTATCAGATTGGCAGACAGTATCAAAAAATGAGGTCATCCGACTCGGGGGTAGGAATCTCTTTGAGTACTACACATCTCTCAGTGAGGCTGTAAGGACGATATACCCCGAATCAGGTGACGCCACAGCATGGCATCATCTGTCAACTGTTCATCCGACAGATCTGGCCAGCGAGCGGGCGTTAATGGATAAGCTTGCGTTGGAGCTGAACGTTCAGAAGGTAAATCTTCTGTTCGAGCTTTTCACAAAGAGTTTTTATTTCAACCCAGATGTCGGATTGGTATGGCGTTTCTCGTAAAGCTATAGTGGAGAGGGGAGGGCAACCACTGCTCAGCCGAGGGGTGACTGGCAGCCTCGCCGATTTGTTGGCACGAGCATACCCTGAATTCACGTGGGAGAAAAGGAAGTTTGTTGAAGCTGGCCACACGCCCCGTGGATTTTGGAATGACGTAGGCAACATTCGGGATCTTGCGGATAGCATCGGCAAGGGAGTCGGAGTAACTGAGGTAGGACAGGATACACCGATATACACAACAAGCTCACTCTTGTTAAGCTGTCGGACTGGTATCGAGTGTCTAGGAAGGAAGTAATTGAAATGGGCGGTAAGGCATTGTTTAAGAAATATGCTTCACTCGAGGCAGTTCTTCGCGGGATATATCCCGACTTCGCTTGGCAGTCGACGAAGTTTCAAGCTGCAAACAAAATAAGACCTCGGCATTGGCAAAATGAGGACAACGTAGTACAGGCGCTCGAACGTGCTGAGATACAGCTAGGCATCAAACAGGTGGGCTTGTTACTCCCTACCTGAATTTTATTATTATTTCATTTATTTTATTTTTGATTTGTTTATTTTTTTTGTATTTTGATTTTCAGGTTTATTTTTGTATTATTTTGTATTTTTTTGTTTTTATTATTATTGTATTGTTTTATTGTTTATTTTTTATTATTTATTTTTTATTTTTTATTTTTTATTTTTTATTTTATTCACGAACTGTGGTTAATTTTCCTTCCAAAACACCATTGCTTCGTGTTAGCCAGAAGACTGGTTCTCAGTTACTTTGGCTGATTTGAAAATGCTTGGGCTGCCTCGGCTCATAACAAAGCCAAAGTTAGCAGAGCTTTTGAAGAACAAGTACCCCGAGCACGATTGGGAAAGAGTGTACTTGTTGAAAGGGAGACACGGCCAACAGAAGCGCCTAGAAAGGGTTGTTGTATCACTATTTAAGGTAGAACCCAATTCTTTTATGTCGAGATATCTGAATTTCCTGTTGCATGAAGGGAGAAGAGATCATAATCAATGCCAGGAAGGAGGCCGCTCTTGTGCACCCCGAGACAGGCGAGTACTTAGAACTGGATGTGTATCTTCCTTCTTTGAAGCTCGCATTTGAATTCCAGGTGAATTTTTTTTTTTCTGCGAAGGAGAAACAACCTGCTCAAACTTGTGTGGTGTTAGGAGAGGCATCATTATGTGACATCCGATTATACCTTCGAGCCGTTGGAGCAGATAAAGGCAAGAGATGCCCGAAAGAAAGAGTTGGCACTCACCAAAGGTATAACGTTGGTGATTGTTCCCTGTTGGTGGGACGGTCGGCCTGAAAGGTAAGATGCTTAAGACGTCGTTATTGGTTTACTCAACCAATTATCCCACAGCCTAATAGGGAGTATAAAACGTGCTCGGCCCGACCTCTTACCCGAGTTGACGGTGGAAGCCTCAGGATTTCCTGAGGAAGCGCCACCAAATTTTTTCGAAAAGAATCTCGTTCACATTGAAGATATAGGAGAACCCACGACCGCATGCTTTTTCACTTTGTCTGATGTGGAACCCACAAACTGGTACGATGTTGCCCACGTGATTTCGTGTTGACTTGATTGGGTATCTAGGTGGATTTTTGAAAAATATGATGGGGTGAGAGCGTTCTGGAACCCCTTGACTAAGACCTTCTACTCGCGACACGGCAAGAAGATATCCTTTCCAGCTGAAATCATCAACTCAATGCCAGATAATATTTTCCTGGATGGCGAAATATGGTAATCGTTTTTCAATAAGAAGAACTGGAGTCACGCTGGTCTCATTGCTTAGGTTCGGCCATGAGCGTTTTCATGATGCCTTGAGGGTTACTGGCAAAGCAGAGCACATCGATTGGACAAAATTTGTGTACATGGTATTCGATATCCCCAATCTCCAAGATAAAACCTACCAGGAGCGATACACAGCAT
>Ga0209935_1003073_pt1 | contig 18188 bp, 25 predicted proteins | sample ThiBio_1000_plan_2_FD_183958 | JGI IMG/M metagenome (GOLD analysis project Ga0209935, IMG submission 183958) | Wastewater bioreactor microbial communities from Cape Town, South Africa - Thiocy_cont_1000_plan (SPAdes) | ecosystem: Engineered > Bioreactor > Thiocyanate-remediating >... | reverse complement strand
TGTGCTGGTACTCGATGAACTCCTGAGCGTGGTCGCGCTCCTCGTCCGACATCGACTTGAAGAACTTGTGGAATCCGGGGAGAGCCACATCGTCACGCTCAAAGTACGCAGCCATGGCGAGGTAAGCGTACGAGGCAGTGAGCTCGGCGTTGATCTGGGCGTTGATGCCCTCCTCGGCGGCGGCGGAGAAGTTCTGGCGGCAGAGCGACATGTTGGTTGGGTTGAGGGATTGGGGGAGGGAGATCCGGGGGAGCGGGAGGTGTTGCAGGCGAGGGGCGATGGGAGAATGAGCGAGAGGCGCAGGCGCACGAGAACAAGAAGGAGGGAGCGGAGTCGATGTCGGAGCTGAACGGAGTTCCTCCGCTTCGTGCCCCGGACAAGCGGAGGAGCCGTTGTTTGTCTGCTTCTCTCTGTGCGAGTGAAGGGCTCTCTGGTGGGTCTCAGGAGAGGGAATCGATGAGCTGGAGGGAGGAGATCATGAGGGCAAGAGGGTCAGCGAGGCATTGGATCGATCATTGGCGTGGCTGCTGATGAAGGCGCTCCAGGGCCGAACTCCAACCAGCCCAGTCAGGCCGAGCTTGATGCGGTAGAAGCCAAGCGCCAAGTTGAGAGCAGTGCCGCGCTCGCAGCTCAATGAACGGTGGCCGCAGTATCTCTCCCCGGCAGACCTCGTTTGCTCGCGGTACTTGGCGTCACGCTGAAATGCAGCCAGCGTGGCAAGCGCCTTCTTGGGCAACTGGCCGAATGTCACTGAGGTTGGGATCGAACCACGCCAATGATCGATCCAATGCCTCGCTGACCCTCTTGCCCTCATGATCTCCTCCCTCCAGCTCATCGATTCCCCCTCCTGAGAGCAACAGAGCCCTTCGTTCATTCACTCACTCGCACAGAGAAGCAGACAAACAACGGCTCCTCCGCTTGTCCGGGGCACGAAGCGGAGGAACTCCGTTCAGCTCCGACATCGACTCCGCTCCCTCCTTCTTGTTCTCGTGCGCCTGCGCCTCTCGCTCATTCTCCCATCGCCCCTCGCCTGCAACACCTCCCGCTCCCCCGGATCTCCCTCCCCCAATCCCTCAACCCAACCAACATGTCGCTCTGCCGCCAGAACTTCTCCGCCGCCGCCGAGGAGGGCATCAACGCCCAGATCAACGCCGAGCTCACTGCCTCGTACGCTTACCTCGCCATGGCTGCGTACTTTGAGCGTGACGATGTGGCTCTCCCCGGATTCCACAAGTTCTTCAAGTCGATGTCGGACGAGGAGCGCGACCACGCTCAGGAGTTCATCGAGTACCAGCACAAGCGTGGCGGTCGTGTGCAGCTCGCCCCGATCGCTGCTCCGAAGCAGGAGTGGTCGTCGGCTCTCGAGGCTCTCGAGGACGCCCTCGCGATGGAGAAGGCCGTCAACGAGAAGCTCCTCCGCCTCCACCAGGTGGCTTCTGACAACAACGACCCTCAGTTCACTGACTTCCTCGAGGGCGAGTTCCTCAAGGAGCAGGTCGACTCGGAGAAGCAGCTCGCCGACTACATCACGCAGATCAAGCGTGCTGGCGAGGGTCTCGGTGTTTACTTGTTCGACAAGAACCTGCAGTAAGTGCTGTGCTGCCGCCTGCCTTCGTGTCGCTCTTCGTTTGTGTGGCCGCGTCCCAAAGCGCCTGTGTAGTGTACACACTCCGCTCTGCACACTGCTCCCACACTGCACCAAACCTCCACTGATTAATACTATCACACTCTTGTGTACAATAACCCAATGACACATTGCGTCTCCCAAACCGATACTGTTCCTGCTGCTGCTGCTGCTGGCGGGGACCCACCAATGAGTCGTGCCACGTTACGTGGCGGGCCACACCAACCTCACTCACTCACTCTCGATAGCAGCACGGCACGAAAAGTCCAAAGCGGCACGTGCGGCGACCGAGCGACTCGGAGAGAGAAGCAGAAGGAAGTTTCAGTTGCCTCTCTTCCCTCTCCAACACGCAACAACACCGCCACCGCACCACAACACACTCTCTCGCTCTCACTCTCTCTCACTCTCTCTCGCTCGCTATCTTTATCCGTGGTCCTTCCCTCTACTACCACCTCACTAACTATTCATTCCTTCAAGTGAACCAACATCCATCCATCCACTCTTCGAATCTACCCTCGTCTGTTCAATCTCTCCTTCGAATCTCGCTCGCCATCTCCACCTCCACCATCATCCTATGGCGACGCAGGCACCGATCGCAGTACCCGCGTCGCCAGCGACCGTGTTGCATCTACTCGCTCTCTCGCTACACAAGACCCACGGCCGCCAAGCGGTCCTCAGCAACCTCGGTCTCAATTCGTTTCCGATCGAGCTCTGCGATGCGTTCGCCAATGCCTCGCTGCTGCCTCCAGTCACCGACGCCGCCGCCGGTGCCATCTCGCTCGCTGCCTTGCAGGTCATCGATCTCCAACACAACCAGATCGTTCATGTGAGCGAACGTATCAACGAGCTCACCTCGATCGTCGAGCTCAATCTCGCCAACAACCACATCAAGACCTTGCCTCCATTGTCGTCGTCCTCGGCCTCCAACTCCTCGCTCTCCTCGTCGTCGACGACCTCGCTCCCATCGTCATCATCATCGGCATCATCTTCATCATCATCGTCATCGCACGACGGCAGTAACAATCGCAACAACTCGAACAACCTCGATGGCGACTCTGCCCTCTCACCTTCGCTCTCTCGCGCCGCTGCCGGACCACCGACTCGTCACATCCAGAACGTATGCCTCTCGAATCTCACGACGCTGTGCCTCAGCGACAACGACCTATCGGACTTCCCGCTCGCCATCTGCGGCCTCGGTTCGACGCTCAAGCGACTCTTCCTCGCCCACAACGACATCACCTCCATTCCACCGCAGATCTCTCACTTTCGAGTGCTCGAACAACTCGATCTCGCGAGCAATCGTATCCAAGAGCTTCCCGATCAGTTTTGGTCGGTCACCTCGTTGATGTGGCTGCAGCTCGACAACAATCTCTTGGCCTCGTTGTCTCCCAAGCTTGGCTACGTACGTCGGTCTCTCACTCGCTCTCACTCACTCACTCACTCAAGCCTGCGAACGACGCTGCTTGTCGCTCACTTGCCAAACTCCATCTTCTAGTTGCGCAATCTCGAGTATTTATCGCTCAACAACAATCTCCTCCAAAGTCTACCGGAAGAGATTGGACAACTCCACAATCTGCGTCGCTTCACGCTCGCTGCCAATGCCAAGTTGACGCACTTGCCGTTGTCCTTGTTGCGAATCCTCAAGAACCTCGAGCAGATTCGTATCGATGGCCCGGGCGTACTACCGCAGGCAATCATTGATTTCGGTGGAAGGTGCGTCGCGCCAACGATTCCATCATAGATTGTGTGCTTCATCATGATTGAGAGGCGTCGTATTGATCATTATACGTTCCACTGCTTGTTGGTGTGTGCGTGTGCGTGTAGTTCGATCATTGCATACTTTGGATTGCTGCAAAAGCTTCGAGTTCCAACCAACCCGACGGCGCATTGGATTCCCGACGAGAAGGAGTACTCGTGCTTCTCGTGTGATCAAGCATTCAGCTTCACCAAACGAAGGGTACAACCGCCTCATTCGAGATCGTCTAGGTTGTCTCCTTCTCATTCTCGAGCTCGTGCTTGCTTGTGTACAGCATCATTGTCGCTTGTGTGGACGATTGTTTTGCAACAACTGTTGTGATAATTATCTCGAGGTCACCGTGTTGGATCCGTTGTTTGCCGTGCGAGTTTGTAACAAGTGCTACGAAGACGTGCGCGATACTTTGCGCAGACGTGCAACTGCGGCTGCCAACCCTGCTTCGGTATGGTGTATACTCGTACTCTCTCTCCCTCTCTCTCGCTGTGCATTCACTCTGATGATCGTTGTTGTTGTTGTCGGTCGTGCTCCAGCGATATGTACCGCAAAAGCCACCTCCATCAGGCTTACCTCAACACTATGGCCTCACCGCTGAAGAAGACCAAGCGCTGGACTTTATCAGCAAGAAATCCAAACTCGAAGACCAACTAGAGCACATTCGACGAGCGAGAAAGAAGGAAGTCAACGGCAAGAAGGGCCTCGAGAAGCTACTCAAGTTCTACACCGGCGACACGCCCGCGCAGCAGCGAACGCTCGAGGAGCTTGCTGCCATTGATGAACGGATAGCAGTACGAATCGTTGCGCGACGTGAACACCAAGCAACGTGAGCTTGAGTGAGTGCGAGGATGAGTTGTTAATGCTCGGCCTCCCTGTGTAGTACCTGAACCATTCAAAGGACTTGGTGCGTCACCAACTCATGTCGTTGGTGGCCGCATCTGCCGATCCGGTGGATCTCGGTGCTCCACCTCCACCACCTGATGAGGATAATGAAACCGAGCATCTTCCTCCGGTACGGTGTTCGTTCGTGCTCTAGCATCAAACCTTGTACTGATCGATGCATACAAACAGGGTGCCATCATGGTAGTGGGTTTGTATGATTATCATGCTATCAACGATCGCGAGTTGAGTTTCAAGGCTGGCGATGTCTTATTGATTACCTCGCGTGATGATCCTGAGTGGTATGCATCTCTCTCTCTCTCTCTCTCTCTCTCTCTCTCTCTCTCTCTCTCGTATTGTGTGCCAAGCAATACACTCACAGACGAGTATGATTCGTAGGTGGTACGCTGAGACCGACGAGCATCGAGGTTATGTGCCGTATAATTACGTTGAGGAAATGTAATGTCGTACTGCGACCACGACTTGCAGCTGTCTTTGTGATGGCCGCTGCGAGTCTATCCATCACTCACTCACTCACTCACCCACCCTCACTCGCAAGCCTTCCTTTCACCTGTCGTTCCTTCCTTCCATTGTTACTTGAGAATCGTTCTCTTTGGTGTTCGTTCTATTCTATTGATTGCAACCATCAATGTCCGTCATGAATGTGATAAAACCGCATTCATTCATCCATTACATGAGCACAACAAGTCTCACTGATTGACTGATTGATGGACGATTATGAGTTGCTATCTACTCATTACTCGCGAAGCGAATTCACAGCACCAACGACATCAGGCACATTCAAAAAGGTAATGACCGAACCGAGCGGATTGTAGGTTCGTGGTGCAGCGACACAACGCCATTGTTGTGGCAAGAGTCGCTCCTGTTGCAAGAGAGCCACGTGGCCCGAGAGTGGGTTCTGACCCTCCTTGCAAATGTCGGCAAACACCACTTGCTTGTAGGCCGGGAGCGCCTTCTTGAGGCCCGCCGGTACGGCACTCAGGAGCGGCGAATCGATGACGGTAATGTTGTGCCAGCCATGCGAATCCTCGAGTTCCTTGCGCGCCTGCAGCGCCGTCACGACGCCGTTGCCGTACGTGACGATCGCGACCGCGTCTCCTTGGCCTCCGGCGTTGGTCGGAGGATAGGAGATCACGTCGTCGAACGTCAGGTGATCGTTGACGTCGCTCGGGTACACTCGACGCCACGCATCGTCGCGATCTTGCACGTGGCGCAGGTTGAGGAGGTTGGTCGAGTCGACCGACATCACCATGCGACCGGCTTTGGCCTGCTGCACGAGGTACCGGAAGCCCTTGGCGTAATCGTGGCCGTTCGAGTAGCACACGACATCGACGCCCGGCGGGATGTGCAGCATGTTGTGCGTGTGGAAGTTGCCACCAAACACGCCGCGATCAAATCCTTGCAGGCGGATGATCATGCCGTTCGGCTGCTGGCCGTTCGTGAGCCAGTTCGAGATTGCGGCCTCAAAGAAGATGTCGGCGCCGCAATCGAGATACTTGGCGTACGGAATCTCGACGATCGGCAGCAAGCCCGCTTGCGAGTAACCCACTCCAGCGGCAATCAACGAGGTCTCGTCGGGTGGGAAGTCCATGATTCGCTTTGGATACTGCTTGGCGATACCCTCCGTGACCAAGTAGTAGCCACCATGCGTGACATCCTATTCGATTCCAGAGTGAGATCCATGACCGATCACGAACATGAGACAGCACACAACGACGATCGCAAACCATACCTCGCCAATGTACACCATGTTTGGATTGGCTTCGAGTTGCTCGACGATGACACGAGTCATATGCTTGCGCATCACGTCCGGGAAGGCCTCAGGTGAGGCCTTGGTGTCGGGTGTTCGTGGCACAAAGGCTGCCAACGGTTGTGCCGTGCTCGCAATCACTTCTTCACGCGTCTCGATCTTGCGCTCGGTGGCAGCCGATTGGAAGGCGGCTTGCACCTTGGCGTCGATCTCCGTGTAGAGTCGGTGGAGTTGCTCGTAGGTCGTGACTCCAAGTGACACGAGACGATGGCACGCAAACTCGAGCGGATTCGTGTCGGCAGCAGCTTGAATGTCCGACGTAGAGAGATACGCCGCTTGTCGGTCGGTAGCCGCGTGACCGAAGCGACGAGTCAGGTTCGAGAACACGATGGCCACTGGCTTACGCTCAGTACGAGCAGCCTCGATCGCCGTCTCACTCGTCGCTGCAACATCGAGAATATCCGTGCCGTCACATTGATAAACTGGCATGAGAAGACGCTTGGTGAACTCTGGCAACCAGTTATGTCCCTATCAAAGAGAGAGAGGAGAGAGAAATTGGTGTATCAAGTCATTACTTTGTGTTGCAAGCACAACACAGCAGATGTTGCTTGGCATTCGTGTCGGCTGTACCGGAAGCGAAATGCAGATTCGATTGTCCGAGATTCCAAACACCACAGGAGCCTGTAATAGCCATCAACCAATCAATCAACCAACCAATCAACCAACCAATCAACCAATCAATGGCTGACAAGATGGAGAACGACGTGGAGAAGGATCTGGAAAGTATACATACGTCGATCTTTCGATGATTCAGGTAGTCGGCAAAGTTGGTGGCCGACAAGAAGTGAGCGTTGTTGACTGAGCCGTCTCCGACCGTCACGAACGACACAAAGTCCTTGGGGAACTTGCATGGCACTCCGAGGTCGTATGCAGTCTGCCGTATGCCTCACGTGAGTTGATTGCATACGGATGAAGAGGTCTATGGTGGCGGTGAACGGACCGTGGCACCAAGAGCTCGACCGACAGCAGGACCGGCTTGTGACGCCAAGGTCGACGTCACGACAAAGTCGTAAGGCGAACCGCCAATCGCACAATGGCGACCACCACACACGGGATCCGAGGCCGATACGACATATCCACGAGCTCGAGCAAGGAGGATCTCGTCGAGATTCTTGCCCGATTGTAGTGCTCGCACGATCGAGGTCGCGAGATGTCGATAGTGCAACGCCACGGCGTCGGTCGGACGCAACCACAAACCCACGGCACCGAGCACCTCCTCGCCTCCGGGACCTATGGATTAACGAATGAGCATCATCTCTTGTTGTTGTTGTTGCTGCTGTCGTCTCGTATGTCGTTGTCGTCGTCTCGTATCATACCAATGGTGTAGAAGCCTTGACCGAGCAACGAGGCGATGCGCGACTCCTTGTGAAGCAGCGAGGTCGCGAAGCCGGCACGTATCACGTCCATCAACTGCTGATTCGTGACGCCGGCTGCCTCCTGGGTACCGAACATCTCACAATACTCTGCCGTGCGACATTGACCATCTGCCAACGCTCGTTCGAACTTGATATGTTGCTGCACCTCGGCGAGCGCATCGACCTCGGTCTTTCGCGCAGCTCGCAACGCCGCGAGATCCACCGAGAGCTCTCGACGATTCGACAACCACCCTCCTGCTGCTACAGCTCGTCGTCGTCGACATGGTAGTGTTGTTGCCACGCTCGCCCCACTACGAATCGTTGATGCAGTGGATCGAACGATGAATCGCAGCATCTCGTGTGGTGTACTCGAGTGGGCGAGCGAGAGAGACTGATGGAAGAGAACGAGAGTTGATCGCGCAATATCATGATATCACCAAAGAGCGAAAAATCCCAAACGTGACATCGGATTATCACGATATCGCGAAAACAGCAACACCTGTCACTCATAAGCTCCCCTTCGCTCTTCATCTGCTTCGCTCTCTCCCCGCAACACCACCAACAAGAAGGCACACATAAGCGACTCTGTCGAGCGAGCTATTATCAATCATGGGCAGCCATCACAGCCACCATGACGACCACGATGATGGAGCTGGTACGGTTGGGTTGTTGGTTCGCTGGATTGAGAGGTGAGTTTACGTGATTTTTACCTGCCAACGACGCTTGATGGATTGGTGTCACAGACGCTGGAGAGCGAGGCAAGGAGCCGATGCTCTTGCTCGATGTGACCGGTTCGATGGACTGGGGTGAGTACATAACGAACGAATGAGTGAGCGAGAGGGATCATGAGATTTGGCTTCGCCTGACGTGCCACGACGTTGCTTGTAGGCACCTCGAAGGATGATCCTACGCCCCGCCGCGAGACCATCGGCGAGGCGATTTCGATCCTCGTGCGAAAGCTCGGTACGCGAGCGAGAGAGAGAGTGTGTGTGCGCGCTTGTGGCTTGCGCTGATCGTGTGGATGATACGACAGGTGAACACGATACCGAGGCTGAGGCCGAACAAGAGGAGGACCCCGACGAGGGAGGCTTGCGTACCATCACGTTCGCTGGCGGCAAGGCCCATGATATCGGTGCGTGGATGGGAGTGTGAGACCAGCAATGATAGTGGCGGCGCACTGACATGAGCGTTGGGACTTGGTCGGTTTCTAGGCGACTTGAACGAGAACAACATCAAGCGCAAGTGGGCTGAGATCGTCTGGAAGGTTGCTATCAATCTCTCAAGATATCTCGAACAAGCGAATGTTGCCTTGCTCACATGTGACGATTGTGCGTACGTACACACAGGGTGGAACCTACATTGTGCCTGGATACAACAAGATGCTCGAGGTCTACAAGGAGGTATGTACACGCATACGCGCGCTCTCTCTCTCTCTCTCGCTCGCTAACGATTGGTGATTTCGCTCGTGTAGGAGTTCGGCAAGCGCCCCAAGTCCAAGTACGAAGTGATCGTTGTAGAACCGAAGGCGCAACGCGCGATTGAACTCACACGTGGTCCTCTGTGTGTGTGCGTGCGTGCGTGGTATCTCAGGCGCCCGATTCTCATGGCGCTGGTGATCACCGACGGCGAGGCCGCTGATACCGACGAGTTCGAGCAGTTGCTGGGCCACATTGCCGGCCACGTCTTCGTCGTCATGGCCATCATCGGCTTCGGTGAGGAGCACGACCGCGCTCTCCAAGTGTACCGCGGCATCGAGGTACATTCATTCATAAGATCGCCACCATCGAGCGACTGTTGGGTGCGCCACTCACCAGCGAATCATGTGCATTCGGCGCGGTGGTATAGAGTCGCAACTCGCATGTCAAGGTCACGACCCTCGACTCGGAGACCGACCCGAAGGTGATTGCCGACAAGCTCTTGCACATGGTGTTGTACTAGACGTGCAAGCTTGCACCATCATGATCGCGTACTGTATGGCGCGCTCTCTTGACTTTGAACTGCATACTCTCTCTCCTCTCTCTCTCTCTCTCTCTCTCTCTCTCTCTCTCTCTCGATCTCTCTCTCTCTCTCTCTCTCTATCGCGGAAGTATGCACCGCAATAAACAAAGACTACGACCCACAGATTTAATAGAGATTTTCTTCGTCGCCTCTTTCTTGGATTGTGGATTCTCGGAGATGAGAGAGCGCGAGAGTGCGAGTGTTGGCGCCGTGGATCGTGGTGCGCTCAGGAGGAGAAAGGCTCCGCCTCACTCTTGCGCTTGTTGTTGTTGTTTCGTTGCTGCCGCTCCATCACCGCTCGCGCCTCTCTATCACCCTCGCACACATACGCACATACACACACTCGTTCTCGTGCTAGCATGGACCAACTTGTCGGTAAGCTGGCACAGGCAGCCATGCATGCTGTACGTACTCTTCGATCTCTCTCTCTCTCTCTCTCTCTCTCTCTCTCTCGATCTCGATCTCTAGATCTCTTTGATCTCGAGCTCTTTGATCTCGATCTCTTTGATCTCGATCTCTCGCTAACATATCACTGAACTATCTCTCTCGTTCTCTATGCGTTGTGTACCATCCACGACCTTCAGCTGAATCCCCATGCGGGAGAAGAGCGGGAGGAGGAGGAGGAGTACAGCTCGGCGCCGCATCAAGGTGGCTATGGCGCTCCTCCTCCAGGCTACGGCGCTCCTCCTCCAGGCTATGGCGCCCCTCCTCCTGGCTATGGCGCTCCTCCTCCAGGCTACGGCGCCCCTCCTCCAGGCTACGGCATTCCTCCCCCAGGATATGGCGCACCGCCCCCTGGATACGGCACTCCTCCTGGTTGCGCACCTCCAGGCTACGGCGCACCGCCTCCTGGATACGGCGCTCCTCCTCCAGGATATGGTCCTCCTCCTGGAGGTGCTCCTCCAGGATATGGCGCACCGCCTCCTGGATATGGTGCTCCTCCTGGAGGTGCTCCTCCTGGATATGGTGCCCCTCCTCCGGGCTACGGCGCGCCGCCGCCTGGTGGCGATCCTTACGGCGGACCTCCACCTGGATTCGGCGCTCTTCCTTCTGGCGGCGCTCCTCCTGGTGGCGATCCGTATGGCGCTCCTCCTGGCGGCGCTCCTCCTGGCGGCGCTCCTCCTGGATATGGCGGCCCGCCTCCCGGCTACGGCGCTCCTCCACCGGGCTACCCTCCAGGCGCTCCGTATGGCTACCCTGGCGAGCCGAGTCGCGATGCTTCTGGTGGCCCTCCTGGTGGCGCTCCACCGCCGGGCTACGGCGCTCCTCCTCCTGGTGGCGCTCCTCCTCCTGGTGGCGCTCCACCGCCGGGCTACGGCGCTCCTCCTCCTGGATACGGCGCACCGCCTCCAGGCTACGGCGCCCCGCCTCCAGGCTACGGTGCTCCTCCTCCAGGCTATGGCGCCCCGCCACCGGGCACCAACTTCTTGCCGCCGGGAATGACGGGCTTCGCCACTCCGGCCGGCCGCGAGGTCGAGACCATGCTGCTGCTCGATGTTACGGGCTCGATGAACTACGGCACGTCGGACACGGACTCGACGCCTCGCAAGGACATTGTGCGCGAGGCCATCTCTTCCATCGTGTCGCGTCTTGCTAAGCTCGACAGCCAAGGTGCCCACGAGGCCGAGGGTGGTGGCCTGCGTACGGTCACGTTCGCAGGCGGCCGCGCCACCGACCTTGACGACCTCAACCCGGGCAACCTCCAAAAGAAGTGGTCGTCGATCAAGTGGGCTGGTGGCACCAAGATCATGCCAGGTATGATTGTTGTTCGGCGCACACACGCGCGCGCGAGATCGATCCACGTACTCATTCATGCATTCGCTCGCGCTCTCGCTCTAGGCTGGAAGATGCTGATGGATGTGTACAACGAGGAGTTCGGCTCGCGACCACCGGCAGCGCAGCCCGTCCTGATGGCGTTGGTGATCACCGACGGCGAGGCGGATGACGTCGACCAGCTCATCAGTGCCTTGTCACACCTGCCGTCGCACTTCTTTGTCGTGTTTGCGATCGTCGGCTACGGCGACGAGGCTGCCGGAGTGTACCGCGAGTACGCCAATCTCGCGGCACGCAACCAGCAAGTGCGCGCGCTGTCGTTCAGTGCCGAGACCGACCCGAGCAAGATCGCCAACGCACTCATCCAACTCAGCGGCATCTAACGAACTGCTAATAACGCGTAGCGCATGTCGCCCATAGCGCATATTTGATGTTGCGCGTTATATGCTTACCACACTCACGCACTCTCCTCACTCACGCACGCGAAATGCCACGTATTGGATCACTCACGAACTGTACTCTTGCGCAACATCATACTCCAACCAACCAACCACCAACCAACCAACCAGTGTTCCTACTTGTTCAATCCAATCCAATGAAAGAGTGGCACGCAGCTATAACTATACCCACCTTCTCAACCCACACGGAAGTTCTCTCGCGGCACTCTGAGAAGCCGAACCGAGGGTTGTTGTGTATCGTGCACTTCGTCGTCGTCGTCGTTGTTGTAAGCCCGGGTAGATGGAGTGGACAGATAGATATTAGCAAGCACGCGGATGTAGTCCGAATCCCAAGTGAGCGCGAGAGCGAGAAAAAGGTGCCGAGTTTGATGTTGGCTGGGTGGTTGTGGTTGGTCGGGCAGTGGAGGTTGGGTTGTGGAGGTTGGGGGTTTGTTGTTGCCATGGGCTTGTCGGTGCTCCACATGGAAAAGGAAGGCTGTCTAGTGCGTGAGTGCGCGTGAGGTGGTGGTCTCTCTCCCTCTGAGGCTTGATAGTGGTAGTTCCCTCTTTTCCTGTTGGCGCGCGCACCTCAGCTCTCTCACACCACTCACAAGCACTATCCCTATCTATCGCCTCACACCAAGTCTCTCTCTCTCTCTCTCTCTCTCTCTCTCACACAACATTCTACCAACAACTATCTTCTGTCCCGCTCCCTCTCTCCTTGGTGTTCGATCATACGAGAGATTGATCGATTGATAACTTGATAGGCTTTCGATCGTGTTCGTCTATTTTCTGATAGGCTGGACGTTCGAGACCAGTCGGCTCCCGCTGCCTCGGCCACATACGGCCAAACATACTCGCCTCGTTGCTCACGCCAAGACCGAGCAAGCAAACAGGTGAACGAGCGAGCGAGCGTTGTGTCGTAGAGAAGATACACACCAGGAGGTCACGTTTAGAGAGCTTGGTACCACTTGCTCTTGGTACAGGTCGATATCGGCATCGACATCGGCATCGATATCGACGACAACACCGGCAACAAGATGAGCGCGCGTAGCGCGTCGTCGCCCACTGCTGTAGTGGCAGCCGCGACGACGGCCTCTTCTACTCCCGCTCCAACGCCGTCGGCCCACGCGACCACGACACCGACCTCCGCTACTGAGGGCACACTCGCGACTAGCGCAGCTACGACTACGACTACTGCGACACGGACACCGACACCGACGACTGTCGACAGTGTCGCTGCCGATGTGGCTGCGTCTACGACATCGCCATCACGCAAGCCAGGCACCAAGGCTTCGAGTCTATCGCCCTACTCGGCGTCGTTCTCACCGTCGTTCCTCAAGCAGCCACAGCAGCACCAGCAGCAGCAGAGCGTCTCGTCACCGTCGTCGCCATCGCCGCCACCGGCCTCTTCGTCGTCGGCCTCTCCCTCATCGCCGTCCAAGCTGGCAACGCGGCCGACGCAGCCGCCATCGGTGCTGCAACATCCGCCGACGCTACCGCAACAGCATCACCACCATCACCACCATCACTACCATGGTGCGCGGCCTCTCTCGGCACCATCGCTCCCGCAACAGTCGATTCCGCACAAGAAGCGCCACACCTACCACCACGCCACGGCGCCGCCCACTCGCACCTATCAAGGCTACTATCCGGTGTATGCCTCATCGCCTGGCCCCGAGCCTCAGCCTCCGGGCATCGCTGACATCACGGCCATGATGCACGGCGTCGCATTGCATTCTCACTATCCGGGAGGGCCTCCGTCGCAATATCCGCAGCCGATCTTCATTCCCTACGTGTCGGCACGCGGACCACCGACTGTCGCGCATCCGCACCATGCGGCGGCGGCTGCAGCGGCCGCAGCAGCGGCAGCAGCGGCGCACCATGCACAGCAGCATCAACAACAGCAGCAACAGCAACAACAGCAGCACTACCAGTCGGGCGGCGCCTCGACCACACCGCCTACGCGTGGCAAACGACGCAAGTCAGGTGGCTATAAGGGTGGTGCGGCAAATGGCGGTGGCGCCGCCGCTACCAACAACAACACCACAGCCGGTGGTACCAGCGGTGGCACGCCCACACGCTCTGGCTCGAATGACTCGGCACCATCGCCCACAAGCAGTCCTACTCAGGCTGGCGGCGGCACTGGAAGCAAGGCGAGTCGACGATCGAGCCGTGGAGCCAAGGGCAATACCAAAGGAGCCAATGGCGCTACGGGCTCGGCATCCGCGCCGGCGGGTTTCTCGACCGAGAGCGCGGTCGACCTCGAGATCCAACGTCAGCTGCGAGCCGCAACAGCATCGTCTTCGTCGCCGGCGAATGCTGGTCGCTCTTCGTCGTCACCGTCGGCCGAATCATCCAGCTCCTCGCGCGTCGAGGTCTCTTCGTTTGGTGCCGTGTCGGTGCGTCCGGTCAAGTCCTCCGATGCCACGTCGATGGCCAAGGCTCGCCAAGTGGCCAGTGACTCTGGTTCGGCGAGTTCGGTCTTGTGGGTCGACAGTGAGTCGTTCATGCAGCTGCAGTTGCTGCAGCAACTCGACGAACGCCGCCAGATCCTCGGCAAGACGCATCTCGCCGTCGTTCGATCGGCCGACAGGCGTGGTCTCATCGTTGATGTCCATATCCAAGACGCGAGCGCCTTGGCGCCACTCGCGAGTGCCTATGCGCAATCGGCCCTGGTACTCGGCTCATCCTCCGACGATGACGAAGCTCTTTCGGCCGGCGTTGCGACAATCAGCCGAAGCAACACGCCACTCGGCGAGAGCAACTCTCGTCCGTGCTCGCCTGCTCCCGGTGCAACTGCGCAACAGCAACAACAACAACAGCAGAACCCTACCTACCGATGGCGTGAGGCGGTCATTCCATGGAACACCTTCCCTGAATCGATCTCGTCGTTGGATGCCACAACACGCAACGAGGTACGCCACACCACCACCACCACAACAGTGGTGCGCGCGCATTCATTCAACCCCAAACTCATAGCTTGCTCTCGTGCTTATTTTTGGGCGATAGCTCACGTTGAGTCGTTTGCCACCGGGATCAACGTTTCGAGTTTATGCTTATGCCCGCGAGCGGCTCGTGATTCAATACGACGAAGAGGAGCAGCATGGCAACAAGCCCCCGTCAACCGTACCCACCTCCTCGTCGACCACTACGGCCCCCATCTCCTCCTCCTCTCCCTCCGCGGCGACTCCCACCTCTCCGGATCCCACCACCACCGCTACCACTGCTGTCGCCGCCGCCAACGAAAGCGGTGATGCCACTGCGCCGACTCATACCGGCACGTTGATCATTTGGGTGCCACGAATCAAGGTCGCCAAGCGGCCCTATCCGGTGCTTACGCTGCCGTCGCACATGTCGCTCTCGACTCCCATCACCAATCCGATCGCCAAGGCCAACCTCGAGTCGCCACAGCGTGTGCGCTTCCTCGTGGTGTTGGACTTTGAGGCGACTTGCGACTTTGCGCCGAGCCCGGTCGTGGATTCCGATACGTCCGAGATCATCGAGTTCCCGTGGGTGGTGCTCGACACGCAGACACTCGAGATTGTACATCAGCGTCAGCTCTATGTGCGTCCCGACAAGATTGAGGGAATCACCAAGTACTGCACGGGCCTCACGGGTATTACGCAAGACATGTGCCAAACTGACTCGTGCCTCACGTTGGCTGAGGCTGTTCGAACTGTACGTCCCAAGTTACATCTCTCTCTCTCTCTCTCTCTCTCTCTCTCTCTCTCTCTCTCTCCCTGCCTTACTATTACGTGCGTGCTGGTTACTTACGAGGGAACAATATAGTTTGATGAGTTTGTCAAGGAGTTCCTGCTCCCGCATGGAGAACGGTGCTTCCGAATCGTAACTGACAGCGTATGGGACCTTCAAGTGCAATTGAAGCTCGAAGCCGAGCGCAAGTCGATTCCGCTTGCCTGGTGGTATCACGAGTATTACGACCTCAAGGAAGAGTTTCGAGCACTGTATCCGTGGTTCTCATTCTCCAACAAGGAGCCGCCGTTGTTCGTGATGCTCAAGGCCTTTGGGTTGGACTTTATTGGCCGCCATCACAGTGGCTTGGACGATTGTAAAACAATCTGCCAGATTGCCAAGTTGATGTTGCAACTCGGTATGCATCACTCACTCTCGCTCACTCACTCTCGCTCACTCACTCTCGCTCACTCACTCTCGCTCACTCACTCTCGCTCACTCACTCGCTCACTCGGATATTCCTTCTCTAGATGACACTACGATGCTCCTCAAGAACGTCAAGCACGTCCCCAAGGACTACGATCCATACGCTGACGATTCTTGGACGCCTTTCATGGGCCAGTGTCCACCGGATGCATGGGAGTGTCACGGCTGCCACATCTACAATCGTCCACATTTGTGCATGTGCAACTTTTGTCGTAAGCCTCGCGAGTAAGCCGACCCTCGCGGCCGACACTCCCTTCTCTCTCTCTCTCTCTCTCCCTCTCTCTCTCTCTCTCTCTCTCTCTCTCTTGCTCTATTCCTTCTCGTTATTATCGTCATCGTCGTCATCGTCTCTATATTCCACTGGTATCTTGCTTTGTATAGCTATTTGCTTCTCCTTAGGACTTGCGACCTTGCCTATTCCAATTATGCGCTTCTTCTTTGTTATTGCATCGTTTCTTCTCACACTAACTCACTCATACTCACTCACTCATATATGTAGCATCTCTTCGTTTCAACGCTCTTGCACTCGTTTTGTGTTTTGCTATGCTGCTTTGATTCGTATTCTCTTGTTTGCTGCTTAGACTCTCTCTCTCTCTCTCTCTCTCTGAGGCTTCAGTGTGTAGACTCTATATCCACCACCGGCCCCTTCTCTCTCCTCTCCTCTGCTACCTTGCTATCCGTTGCTCTGCTTCCAACTCGAGCAATACCAATACATCCGTCCCTTTGAGAATGTAAACAAAAAGCATCAGAAAGACAAAGTGGATAGAAATATCTAGATATTCTGCTCGCTATTGATTGCTCTCTCTCTCTCTCTCTCTCTCTCTCTCTCTCTCTGCTGCTGCTGCGAACATCTCATCATGGAGCGATACATCATCGGATCGAGCACTCTAGGTAAAGGGAGCTTCGGGGTTGTGATGCAGGCCACCGATACCAGCGATGGCAAGCAGGTAGCTTGAGCTTTTGCACGGTGGAGTTGTGGTATCGTCTGACCTGGGCATCATCGCGTGATGGGTCTCCAGGTTGCAATCAAGCGCCTCTCTCACACGGTGGCCACATGGAAGGAGTGTGTGGCCTTGCCGGAGGTGGTGGCGCTCAAGCAGCTGCAGCATCCGAACATTGTGCGCTTGTTGAGCGTGGTGCGCGAGGTCAATGGCTCGGTGCACTTGGTGTTCGATGCCTATCATGACTCGCTGCTGTCGTGCATCTCGACGCGACGCGCACGTCTTTGGACTCCATCGTTCTCGGTGGCAGAGATTCGGAGTATCATGTGGCAGCTGCTCAAGGTCCGCTTGCGAGAGCTCCGGTGATCCGGTAATTCTTCAGGATCTCTTACGCTGTGCTGGATCGACACAGGGTCTCGCATTCATCCATCAATACGGCTTTGTGCATCGAGGTGCCGACAAGATGCTGCACAGACAACGCCAATCGAGGAGTGCCTGACCTGTCCCGCTGGTTGGATGCGACATTTAGATATCAAACCCGAGAACCTCCTGATGAACCGCACCAAGGTCGTGATCGCTGACTTTGGTTTGGCTATTCGAGTGAAGGATATTCCACGCCATGACTCGCGGTACGAGAACGAGCAGTACGAGCACGAGCACGTTCGGTTTTGATCTGACCACTGGACAACAAGATACGTGGCAACCCGATGGTATCGCGCTCCGGAACTGTTACTGCACCAACAATACGGCCAAGCGGTCGATCTCTGGGCCGCAGGCTGCATCCTCGGAGAGCTGCTGCTCCTCGAGCCACTGTTCCGAGGCGATAAGGTACCGCATCCTGCCTGTCGCTGGGAGGCCGGCACGCTCGCTGGAACTCACTCGCTGGCACCCAAGGAGGAGGACCAAGTGCAGAAGATCATGCACTACGTGCGGCCAGCCGAGCTCGCTCCGAGGCCTGCTGCCTCCGGCTCGGGCTCCGCGACCACCAGCGCCGCGAGTGAGCTGCCGACCCTCCGCACTCGAATGCCGGAAGTGCCGAGTGCCATCATGACACTCCTCACGGGTCTGTTGGATTGGGATGCCCATCAACGACTCACGGCTCGTGAAGGGTTACTCCTCATCGGTCAAATGTTGGACTTGGAGGAGTAGTTGTGGGGTTCACAAGGAGGGGATTGTGGAGTGCGGACGTCGGAGGTCGCACTCTGCGATCGCCTGCTTCGTTTGTTGTTCGAGAGCGAGTGCGAGGCACTGTTCTCTCCTTCGCCTCCTACCATCAACACCTCCACACTCAATCCATCCATCCATCCATCCATCCATCCATCCATCCATCCATCCATCCATCCATCCATCCATCCATCCATCCATCCATCCATCCATCCATCCATCCATCCATCCATCCATCCATCCATCCATCCATC
>Ga0209935_1003070_pt1 | contig 18195 bp, 28 predicted proteins | sample ThiBio_1000_plan_2_FD_183958 | JGI IMG/M metagenome (GOLD analysis project Ga0209935, IMG submission 183958) | Wastewater bioreactor microbial communities from Cape Town, South Africa - Thiocy_cont_1000_plan (SPAdes) | ecosystem: Engineered > Bioreactor > Thiocyanate-remediating >... | reverse complement strand
ATCGTGGCCGACCAGTGAAACAGATCGTCACCGACGGGGCCGGCTGAGATCTCTCCCAGGGCCTCGCGGTTAATGTCTTGGAGTTCCTTGTTGATGCGACGGAGCGCCATGTTGTTTGTGTTTTGGGTGAGCGAGCGACAGAGCGGAGGAGCTTGCGGGTAAAGGACGGGTTAAAAAGCCGGGCGGCGAGGGAACGGGGCCTACGAGACAAAGGAGGCTGCGAGGGCACCGGGACGGAGGAGAGAGCGAGCGGGCAGGCGAGCGAGAGAGAGCGAGAGAGCACGAGCGAGCAGACGAACAAGCAAGCCGACGTGGCACGAGCGGTGTGGCGGCGAGGGCGAGAGGGACAGAAGGCGAGTGCTGAGGACGAGGAGCGAGAAGGAGAAGGAGAAAGGCCTTCCTTTCCTGTTGCGCTCGCTCTGTCTCTGTCCTCTCCTCTCTCCTGTTCTGCGGAGTGGGCGAGGACACGCGCGCGCTTTTTCCTTCTTTCGCTGCTTTCGCTGTTGCTGTTGTTGCTCGCTCCGCCGTATCTTCGCGCACCGGAGAAATATCTTCCTTCCCTCCTGCACCGGTGCGAGATATTTATGCCTTGATCAATCGATTGATTGATTGATCGAGAGAAGATCCCTCTGCAGTATGCAACGCTCCTTCCTCGTTCTCGGTCGCTCGCCGACCATTACCTCGTCGCTTCACTGCTGGCGCCTCGTGCGACCTCATCGAAGCCTCGGCACTCACGCTGCCACCGATGCTGCCACTACCGAAACCGAATCAGCAACCTCAACAACCTCGACAACGACAGCTCCTGCTCCTCCCATTCCACTCGAGACGGTCACTATCCATGCTCTGGACAAGGAGAGCTTCTTCGGATTGGCTCGTGTGTATGTCGATTGCTGGCGTTGATGCCAACGCCACCAACGCCACCATCGCCATCATCACTGCCGAGGTCTGACATACTGCTGTGTGCACGAACGAGCACAGCAGCCACAAGACCAAGACCAAGACCCATCCTGTTCCTGGAGCACTGCCCGATGAACAAGTGCAATGCTCTCCTCCGCACCGCCGTACCAAGATGATGCGCCTCGAAAAGGCACCACTTGCTTGCTCGATTGCTTGCTCGATTGCTTGCTCGATTGCTAATGAGCAGTTCACTGGCGCACTCTCATCGTAGGTCCTCAAGAGCGCTCCCGAACGCGAACCCAATATCCACTGCAAACACTTTCTGACGTGCGGCGGCTGTTCGATCATGCACATGACGTATGCTGCACAAGTGCAACTCAAACACAATGTGCGTATGCTCGCTCGCTCTCTCTCTCGCTGCTGGTGGTGCTCGTCTCATCATGTGCTAAGTTGCGACTTCATCCAGTCAGTCATCAACATCTTTCGGCAACACGGGTTGCTGGCTGCAAGCACGCCCACGCTCGGTGATGTGCCACCTCCCGAGCACGGAGCGGAGCTGCCGCAGTATCTCAACTCGCGCGGCAATGTCGTTCGCGTACTGCCGCCACGAGGCTCCCCGCTGCAGTTCGGCTATCGCCATAAGGCTCGAACCTCAGTTCGTTACGTTGAGAAGAAGGGCGGAGCCCTCGTTGGCTTCCGCGAGATGTTCAGCTCCAAGGTCGCGAACCTGGAGAGTTGTCCAGTGGTGCGTCAACCTAGCCTACCAGCAGCAAGCAGCGAATGGCTAATATGCTCGAGCGATGGTGGCCGCATTCGCATTCGCATTCGAGTAGCTGCATCCAAAGCTTGGCAACTTATTGAAGCCTCTCGGGAGCCTGATCAACCGTACGTTCCACACCGTCACACCGTCATCTCAACAATCTGACCGTTGCTGACGTATCATCAATTGACGACATAGAGCTCTCGGCACCCGAGCAAGTACCTGCAATTGAGCTCATCCAAGGAACGGATGACAGTGGAACGGCTGTCACGCTACGACATCTCTCGCCGCTCACCGAGCAAGACCTCTATCTCATGCGCCGCTTCGCTACCGAGCACCAGGTTACCCTCTACACTCAATCGGAAGGTTTGTGCTCTCGCTCTCTCTCTCTCTCTCTCTCTCTCTCTCGCTCGCTCGCTCGCTCTTGCGCTCGTGAAATCAAGCAAATAACTCGGGGTCACGTCGTGTGGTGGTGTGGCTCCCCTTGCAGGTTTGGATTCGATCAAGCGACTCGATTCGTCAAACTCGAACGAGTTGTACTACTCGCTTCCTGACTTCAATATCAAGATATCCATCAAACCGGGAGGCTTCATGGTACAAGCTCTCTCTCTCTCTCTCTCTCTCTCTCTCTCTCTCTCTCTCTCTCTCCCTCTGTGTATTTCGGATCAGCAACTCACTGATCGCGCATAGCAAGCGAACGTCACTGGCAATCGCGTGCTGGTGGATGCGGCAATCGAGCACTTGGAGTTGATGCCCTCGAAGCAAGACGTCGTACTCGACCTATTCTGCGGCGCTGGGAACTTTTCTTTGCCGATCGCTACTCGAGCTGCTGCTGTCATTGGAATCGATGTATGTCGCACCGAGCTTGCACTTGCGCGATCAAGTGCACACTGACGTTCGCTCTCTCCATCGCGTTCTCACTCTCGCTCGCTGCGCAGGTGAGCGACGAAGCAATGGCAGCAGCCAAGACCAATCAACTGTTGAACGACGTGCAGAACGTACGCTTCACGAAGCATGACTTGTTTGAGCTCTCGCCACGAACGCGCTCGTTCCTCCGAAACCTCCCGCCAGGAATCAACAAGCTGCTCGTCGACCCGCCACGCTCCGGATGCGAGCAGGCGCTACGAATGTGCCTGCAGTCGTTGCAGCACACGCTCGAGCGCATCGTGTACGTCTCGTGCAACGCCGTCACGCAAGCGAGCGACGTCGCTGCCATCACGGCCGAGTTTCCTTCGTTCGAGCTCTCGGCGCTGCTGCTATTCGACAACTTTCCCAACACGAGCCACACCGAGAGCATCGTGGTGCTCACCAAGCGACCGCCATCCAGCGATCCGGCCACAGACACCAGTACCAACAGTATGGAGTGAGAGTGCCAGTGATAATTATAAACGAGGAACGACTTGCTGGCTGGCAAGAGAATCGGGCCAAGAAGCACAATCTCGTCTGCCAGCTTGAGCTTCATGTACCGAGTGAACTCTCCTGGCTGGCTTGTCCAGTCCTGCCCTGTACCGGCTCTATCTCCACCCACCCCCACCCCCACCCCACCGATGATATACGAATGCCATTATCCCAGCCCGCAACCGCCAGCGCGAGTGCCAACCAACAGCGGCAATCGCCCAATCGCTCAGCAATGGAAGCCCAGCACGGGGCACGCGTTATTAAGGAACGCACGTGGGCCCCCAAGGCTTTGCAGAGCCGCTGCCTCAGTGGTTGCTCGTCGCTCCTCAGTGCTTCTCCTCTCTCTTCTGCGTCTGTCTGTGTCTTCTCTCTCTCGCCTGCTGCTGCTGCGCCGCTGTGCTGCTCGCGGCCTCGCTCGTTCCCACCCCCGCCCTTACCGCCGCCTCCAACTGCGGTGGTTGTCGGTCGACTCCTACGTCGGCCTCGTGCGTGTGAGTGTGCTCGTTGAGACGAGGCGCGCTTGCGTGCGAGAGCGAGAGCGAGAGCGCGCGTGTGTGGTACGTACTCCACCCGCCCACGCACACACAAGCAAACCTCCTCGCGAGAGCTGCGCGCGTAGCGTAGCGCACTAAACGCCGCCACCGACGCCACGCGGCGCCATCGTGCCTGCGCTCGTCGCCCTCGTACCTCGAGCCTCCCCATATGCTCACTCGCTCCTCTCCTCCCCTTGCGCAGGCCTTCCGCCCTTCCGGTCCTCGCTTCGCCGCGTGCTGAGAGCGAGAGGCCGCAGCCTTCCCTTCGCGTCGCTCGGTCCTGCGCGAGCGTCGCTAGATCTCTCTCTCTCTCTTCTCCTGACTCGGCATTCGACCACTCACTGCGCGCCTCGGCCCTCCGACACTTGCGCCAGCATGTCGCGCCCCGACTACTTTCGCACCAGCGATTCGCCCGAGGAGGAGCCCTCGGTGCTCAAGCTCAAGAGCGAGATCGAGACGCTCACCAACACCGTCCGCCGACTCACCGACCAGCTCAACCTCAAGGACTCGGAGATCTCGTTCCTCCGTCGCGAGCTCGAGCACTACTCGGGCAAGTACTTGCGCCGCCAGCTCTCGCACCTTGGCCCCGACATGTACGACCACGACCTCGACGAGTCGCTTCGATCTCACTTCGCGCTGTGCTCCTTCTTCTTCGTCTTCGTCGTCGTCGTCATCTGCGAGCTCGTGTCTGCCTCTACCTCTGCGCCGTGCGTGTGTGCGTGTGCGTATGTGCTCACATGTGCTTTGCCGTGCGACTGTTGTGTGCATAGCGATGACTCGTTGCTCGCACCGTTCCGCGCCCAAATCGATGGCTGGAACTTTGATATCTTCCACTTTGCTGAGGTCACGGAAGGTACGTTGTGCCGCGGCTTGTTGGCCACACGAGCGCCATATCCTCTCTCTGCGCCGAGTGAGGTTGGCTTTATGTTTGTGCGAGAAGGCTCGCCATTCTGATATTGGTGTTGGTCTCTCTGTCGCTCTCTATCCTCTCTCGCGTATCGTTGCTGCAGGACGGCCATTGTACTACATGGGCTTGGAGTTGTTCCGCCACTTCAACCTCATTGAGCAGTTCAACATCGACGAGGCCAAGCTGAAAAACTTTCTCAACTCGATCGAGGCCGGCTACCATTCGCACAATCCTTATCACAACAACACTCACGCAGCTGATGTCGTATGTAGTGGCTTTCTTTCGACTTGTTCGCTGCCGCCTCCTTGTGCCTCTCTTCCTCTTGGGCCTGTACTCACCACTGTCACCTTCCCTCTTTCTCGTTCAGGCACAAACTGCTGCGTTTTTCATCAAGCGAGGAGGACTGGCTGAGTACGTGGCTCGATCGCGAGAGAGCGCGAGATCGTCAACTACCCGTCAACTATGCTGACTCGTGACTTGCTCGTTGTGCTCGGCGGCTCCCAGGTTCGCGACTCCTATCGACACACTAGCCTATCTTATTTCCGCCATTGTACATGATTTCGACCATCCTGGCTACAACAACGCCTACCTTGTCACCACGAGCAACCCGATCGCTATCACCCACAACGACTCGTCGGTGCTCGAGAGGCACCACTGCTCCGAATCCTTCAAGATTATTATGCAGGAAGAGTGCAACATTTTTGCCAACATCCCCGAGCCTGAGTACGTTGTTGTCGTTGTCGCCGTCGCGTCGGTATTCACAGCCTAACCAACTACATCTCTCTCTCTCTCTCTCTCTTACGTGTTAGCCGTCTCGCGTTGCGCAAGTCGATCATTGCCTTGGTGCTGGCGACTGATTTTGGAGACCACTTTATTCACCTCAAGCAATACGAGGAGAAGCGCCATTGTACGTAAATCGGCCGTCTAGTTGGTACACGAGCTCTTCCTGACTCTCTTTCTCTCTTTCTCTCTCTTTCGCATTCTAGCTGGGTTCAACAAGGACTCGCCCGAGGATCGTTTGCTGCTCCTCAAGATTGCGCTCAAGTGCGCCGATATCTCTCACACGGCCAAGTCGTCCGAGATGCACTTCAAATGGACCGAGCGCATCACGAGAGAGTTCCACAAGCAGGTGCGTACATTCTCCCTCTCGTTCTCTCGCTCTCCCGTTCTCTCGTTCTCTCGCTAACGGTGCGCAATGCAGGGAGACGAGGAACGCGAGATGGGCCGCTCTCTTGCACCGGCGATGGACCGCAACGTCCCTGTTCCCGACTCGCAGGCGGGCTTCATCAAGTTCCTCGTGTCGCCCTTGTACGAAAGCTTCTGCGACGACTTCAAGTCCTCGCAACCGTGCCTTCAGCAGCTCCGCGCCAACCACGCACACTGGATCGCCAAGAGCGAGATGAAGGAGAAGCGCACGCCGACTCAGTAGCAACAGCAGCAACGACCGCCGGCCACAGCAGCGGGCCCGCCCGAAACTCGCTGCTCCCGCCGCCGCCCCCGCCGCCTCCTCCTCCTCCTCTTCCGCTGCCACCAAGTGCCGTTGCTGTTCGACTGACCGACCGACCGATCGTCTCCGCTCTTGGCTCCTCCTGAGTCGGTCTCGCGCGGTGCGGTGTGTTCTTCATTCCTCATCAATCACTGGATAGATAGCTAAGTAGGTATAGATATTAGTAGATAGCTTGATAGCTGGATAGATAGATAGATAGATAGATAGGTGGATAGATAGGTTGACAGATCGATGCGTAGGATGGTAGTTAGTATGGTAGCAAGAAATCAATGTCGTCGTTGTGGTAATAGCAGCAGCGGTTGCCGTTTAGTCAGTCTAGCAGTGTGGTGGTGTGGTAGTGGTAGTGGTGGTGGTTGTGTGGCCTACGACCACTGTAGGTGCTCGTGGTGGTGTAGGCAGTATAAGTAGTACTTTTTGTTGTTGTTTGTTGTTGTTGTTGTTTGTTGTTGGTGTTTCGCGAGAGTGCCACGCGGCGCAACATCACCGCGTCGACGATGAATGATGTTGGTGATGCGGTGCTTTTGTATCATCAGATGTTGTGACCGAATGAAAGCTGAATAGATATAGTCAGATACCAAGAGACCTGCCAGCCAAGCAAACAATCCAGCCAAGCAAACAAGCATATCGGTGGCCGAGACGCCGACGCGCGCAGTCCAAGAACAAGAGAGCGCCAGCACTCGAGTAATCGCACTTCTTCACGCTCACTCCCACACACCAACGCTGCTCTCTCCCTCGTAAAGCTCGCTCGCTTCCTCGCAAACCGTTGGTCTGCGCTGACAAGGACAAGGAGGGTGTCCAGTTCGTGACGTAGCGTCCGTTGATGGGGACCATGGCGGCTACGGTGGAGCTCGAGATCGGCGGCATGACGTGCACCTCGTGCGTCAACATCATCGAGACCGTGCTCGGCAGCGAGGGCGGTATCGCGAGCGTATCGGTCAACCTCGCGACTGACAAGGGCCAGGTGACCTACTCGCCGTCGACCATCACTCCCGAACAAATCGTATCGCTGATCGAGAGCGTATGTGTCATGAGGCTGGCAACCGTGTGTGTGATGTGTGATGCTGACACATTGCGGGCAGATTGGCTTCACGGCCTCGATACTATCGTCGACCTCTGCTGCTGCTGCTGCTGCCACTGCCTCGTCAAGCAGCAGCAGCAACAACAGCGGTAGCGCCTCGAATGACTCGACGACGACCACGCCTGCCACCACGGCCATGCTCGTGGATTCGTCCGATGAACACTTGGTGCCCGACAGCATGCGAGTGAACGAGAGCGCGGCCACCGAGCGACAGCAGGCGACGCTGGCGATCACGGGCATGACGTGCTCGTCGTGCTCGGGCATGATCGAGAACGTCGTGTCGTCGATGCCCGGTGTACTCTCGATCCAAGTCAACCTCACGACCGAGCGCGCCACGATCTCGTACGATCCGACTCACGTCGGACTGCGCGACATCATCGCCATGATCACCGATGTATGGAGCTGCCGTGTCACGCCTCGCTGTCGAACGAAGCCATCATTGCACAGTATATTGATCGAGAGTGAGTGATTGATTGGCTCGGCTGCTTGTAGTTGGGATTCGGCGCCTCGTTGCCCAGCGCACACGCCGAACACAGCGAGTCACCGCGAGTCATCGAACAACGCAAGCTCGCTCACTTGCTGATCTGGAGGTACGACAACGATGCGCCATCACGACCACGACCACAACGATCGACGCACTCGATTGACACCCCCACCTACGGCTGGCTTGTATCATTGTGTTCGGTGTCTGTTTGTGCCAGTATCGCTTTCACGGCCCCGATGATCGTCATCGAGTTTGCAACGATGCTCCTTCCTCGTACGTTGCTTGTTTGATTGCTTGGAAACGCATCGCGCGAGCGAGAGAGCGAGAGATAGAGAGAGATCGCGGGCATCAATCTCATCTCTCGAATCAATCAGGGATGCATCAAATCTTCATGGCCAAGGTGAACGGCTACAATATCTCGTACCACGTCGTGTCTATGTTCGTGCTCTCAGCTCCTGTTCAGGTACACACCCCACTCGAATCGAATCGAATCAGACACACACACACACACACACACACACACACACTCTCTCTCTCTCTCTCTCTCTCTCTCTCTCTCTCTCTGGCCTCAATGTCGTTCATCTACTGAGGAATGTCGCGAGAGAACAGTTCTGGATCGGACAGCGCTTCTACATCGGCGCATGGAAGTCTCTCAAACGAGGCGGCGCCAACATGGACGTGCTCGTGGCCCTCGGCACCACGATCTCGTTCTTGTACTCGCTGGGCGCCACGATCTACGCCTTATTGCATCCAGAGTTCGAACGTACGTGGCAGTGCCGCAGCACACGGTGCTTGTGCTCGTCTGCTACGCCCCCGAGTATTGATTGGTCGCACGTCACGGTAGTGCATGCATTCTTCGACACGGCGGCCATGTTGATGACCTTCATTCTGCTGGGCAAGTACCTCGAGACGGTCGCCAAGGGCAAGACTTCGGACGCCATCTCGAAGCTCATGTCCCTCAAGGTAGTTCAGCGTGCCATCCTTGGAGCTGCTTCCAAGAGTGAAGCGACGAATGATGCTAACGATGGTCGTGATTCTGATGGCAGGCGAAAACTGCAACCTTGCTGACGACCAACGCACAAGGCGAAGTGACGGGTGAGAGCACGATACCGGTCGAGCTGCTGCAACGAAACGACTTGTTCAAGGTCGTGCCCGGAGAGCGCATTGCGACTGATGGCCTCGTACTGTATGGCCGCTCGAATGTGGATGAATCAATGATCACTGGTACTGCGCGTCTCTCTCTCTCTCTCTCTCTCAGAGGGTACTGCCAAGCGAGACAAGCATACTGACACGCTCATACTGCGGCCAGGTGAATCAATGCCGGCAACCAAGACTGTGGGCGACACAGTGATCGGTGGTACGATCAACCAGGCCGGAATGCTGCACATTCGAGCCACCAAGAGTACGCACAAACGCTCTATGCTCGCCTTTGGCGCGCGCTCTCTCTCTCGCGTTCTCATTCGAGACTCTTTGTGCAGTTGGTACCGAAACTGGACTGGCACAAATCATTCGCTTGGTGGAAGAGGCGCAGACACAGAAGGCGCCGATCCAGCGCATTGCCGACAAGATCAGCGGCATCTTCGTACCAACTGTGATCTTGCTCGCAGTCGCGACCTTCTTCATCTGGTTCACGCTCTGCTCGGCGGGACTCGTTCCCGAGGACTACATTCCCAAAGGTACCGGAAGCTCGCTCTCGCTCTCGCTCTCGGTCCCTGAGCGCGCGACTCACGCTCGTGCATGGCAGGCTACAGCGACTTTCAGTTCTCGCTGCTGTTCAGCATCTCGGTTGTCGTCGTGGCGTGCCCGTGTGCGCTCGGCTTGGCGACTCCGACGGCTGTGATGGTCGGCACTGGCCTGGGAGCGATGAACGGCATCCTGATCAAAGGCGGCAAGACGCTCGAGCAAGCGTACAAGATTACGGCGGTGGTGTTCGACAAGACCGGCACTCTCACGCACGGTACGGTGAGAGCGAGCGAGAGCGAGATCTCGAGAAAGACTTGGCGATGATGCTGAACGCGCGCTCGTACTCGCAGGCAAGCTCAACGTCACGGATTCAGTGTGTCTGCCGGTGCCATTGAATACTCTCGTCGTACAACCATCGAGTTGGGCGTCGACGAGCACCGGCGTCGTGGCTCCGCTGGAGGAGCGCGAGTTCTTTCGATTGTTGGCGAGCGCCGAGTCGGCGAGCGAGCATCCGATCGGCAAGGCGATCGTGACGCACCAGCAGCGCAACTGGCCCGATACGGCGCTCGCAACGCCGTCAGAGTTTGAGGCCGTGCCGGGCATGGGTCTCTCGTGTATGGTGGGCCCGGAGCGGGTGCTCGTCGGCACGCACACGTGGCTGACGCAGCACCAGGTCGACATTCCTCCCGACGTACAATCCGAGAAGCAGGAGCTCGAGTCGTCGGGCAAGACCGTGATCTTTCTGGCGCTCAACCAGCGACTCGTGGGCCTGGTGGGCATTGCTGATACACCCAAGGTACGAGCGAGCGAGCCGCACCGCACAGCAATGCTCCAGCTTGTGGCGCCAGCTTGGATCTTACGCACCGACCCACCCATGCTCGACTTTGCGGCCGCACGTCGTCATTGTACAGGAAGAAGCAGCAATCACGATTCGACGTTTGCATCAGATGGGTATCGTCACGTACATGATCACTGGCGACAACCACCGAACGGCAAAGGCGATCGCAAAACTGATCGGTATCGACGACGTGATGGCGGAGGTGCTGCCGCGTCAAAAGGCCGAGAAGGTCATGGAGCTGCGGGTACGCACCGAGGCCAGGCGCTTGCTTGCTTGCTTGCTTGCTTGCTTGCTTGCTTGCTTGCTTCGTTGGGGAGTTGCTAACCGCCAACCACCGTACGTTGCTCCATGGGCGGGGGCTTCAGAACCGAGGTCATGTGGTTGCGATGGTTGGCGACGGAATCAATGACTCGCCGGCGCTGGTATGAGCAAGCACGCCAGAACGCACGCAAGCAAGAACGCGCGAGTAGTTCGCCTCTATTCGGTAGTGAGAGGCGATTGAAGCGCAAGATGATAGCGGCCGTGGCAGTTGTGCCATATTTTGGTTGTTGGTGGTCATTATCGATAGGCACACGTGACAGTGACTAGAGCGCGAGAGCGCGCGAGAGAGAGCACGCGTGTGTGATATTCAGTTCTGGCAGTAACTGGTATGTTGTCCTCTCTGTGTCGATCGGTTGTATGTCAGGCATCTGCCGACGTGGGTATTGCCATCGGAGCTGGCACGGTATGAGCTTTTTTGTTGCGGTTGGCTGGCGGGAGGGCAGGCGGGCGGCAACTCACCGCAGCTGACGGCGCAGGATATTGCGATCGAGGCGGCCGACATGGTGTTGGTGAAGAACGACCTGCGCGATGTGGTGACGGCGATCGATCTCTCGAGCAAGACCTTCAACCGTATTCGGTGGAACTACATGTGGGCCATGGCGTACAATATCTTGGGTACGTGCGAGTGCGTGTCGTGGTGGTGGTGAATGGGCGGTCGGCCAACGCAACTAACCGACGCGACGCGGCTAGGCCTCCCGTTGGCGGCAGGAGCCTTGGTGCCGTTGCATATCATTGTGCCTCCTGCGTTGGCAGGCCTTGCGATGGCGCTCTCGTCGGTGTCGGTCGTGACGTCGTCGTTGCTGTTGCGCCTGTACAAGAAGCCGGAGATGGAGGTAACGGACGGCGACGAGGTATCGCTCTACGGCCCGGAATCCCGTTCGGCGCTAGAGATGCTGGTGATCAACAGCGACGACAACAAGCAGCATTGAGCACTCTAGCTCGATCAGCTTGGCGTTGTGGTGTGAGTGTACAAAGGCAAATACAAGGGCAATCGCAACCAAATATGCACCAGCACAACCACAGCACGATCGTTCGTTGGTTAGATAGCCGAGGTGGTGGTCGAGTGAGATATAACTGGCTAACAATCGTGGGCGAGAGAGAGCCGAAGGGCTGCAGAGTGGTGCACGGCGACTCGACGCATTCAAACAACCAAGAACCTTCATTTTTCGAGATGGGTAAGAGGAGGAATGGCCGAACGAACGAACGAACGAGCGAGCGAACGAGCGAGATAGATAGATAGATAGTAAGTAAAAGTGACGACTGGATCCGAGCGCAATGGCGCAATAGTATAGGGTACAGCTTGAGATAATGGTGTGGGGAAGCTCAGCAAGAAACAACGTGTCGTAACAAAAAATCAACCAACCGGAGGGAGGAGCTCCGGCACAAAGCAATAACAGTAATAGCAGTAACACAACAACAACAACAACGACAACAACGACAACGACAACGACAACGACAACGACGACGACGACGACGACGACGACGACAACAATAACAATAACACGACGACAGCAACGGCGACAATAACAAACGACCACACGGTGGCGATGGGCGGGAGATATAGGCAGTGCACTGAGAGAGAGAAGAGTAAACGAAAGCGATAGAGCGAGAGGCGGTAGTAGCAGCAGTCGTAGTAGTGAACGGTGCAAATCTCAGCACAACAAAAACGTGCCAGCTACACGGTGTAGCACGGCACGAGGTACAGATCACGCAAGTGGATGGATGAGGGGCGTTTGGGAGATGCAGATGCAGGAGGAGGAAGAGGCGCCGTCGAACGTGGCGGGGGGTTCACAGGCAAGCGGCGACATAGGTGCTCGCTGCCTCAGTAGTAGCGGTGGGCAGGCAGGCAGGTGGGCAGCCTTAGTCTTGAGGCGCACAGATGGCGGGCAGCACGATCTGTACCGGCGGGTACTGCTTGTTGGAGCTCGCGTGCAAAGGCGACGGACGTTGCGGCAAGAGAATCTCGGGGCGCAGGTCGGGCGAGATCGAGCGCTTGTGCGACTCGATGGCAGCAATATCGGGCGCGTACGGCGAGAGGTACTGCTCGTAGGAGGAGGACGAGTAGGCAGAGGACGAGTAGGCCGAGGAGGGCGTCGAGGCGCGGCGTTGCGGCGGCGACGGGAAGGCGGAGCTCGCGAGGTCCGAGAGCGAGAGGTCGAGCTGTTGCGGCAGCTGCGGCTCGGCCGTAGGCTGCGGCAGGAAGATTTGCGGGTGCGAGTGCGGGCGCAACGGCGGTTGGAAGGCCGACGAGTGCGACACGACCGACATGGCGGACGGCTGGTGGTGGTGCATCGCCGTTTGCTGTTGCTGCTGCTGCTGCGGGTAGTGCTCTTGGAAGTGCTTGGGGCCCGAGGTGAAGGGCGACGGGGCAGCGGTGGCGGCGGCGACGGCGGCGGCGGTGGCGGGCAGCGGCGAGGAGAAGCCGTCCTGCGAGGGCGACTTGGCGCGCTGATGGTGGTGCGACTGCGCCTCGTGCATGTTGACCGCCTGCGTGATCACGTGGCCGAGACCCGCAAAGCGATGGCTCTGCTGCGCAGGGATGGTGCCGAGCTTCGTGCGCATGGGGCGACGCTTGGCGTGCTTGATGCGGCCTTGGCGCAAGTTACGTTCTACATCACGGCACACACGCAAGATTGAGAGAGAGAGAGAGAGAGAGATGAGATGAGACCAAGGCAATAGTGACGGTGTTCGTTCGGCTGGGCGTACCTCGCGACTGGCAACGCGCCGAGCAGTAGATGCTCTTGGGCTTCTCAGCGTAACCGCGAATGTTGGTGCACTCGCGGTTGCCGCACTTTTCGCGCAGGAAGGTCGAGAAGTCCGAGTCGTTCAGCACAGAGTCGGGCACCAGCTGCGACAGGGTCGGCAGCGCAAGGATGGGGACCGCAGGCGATGGGCAGTCTGCATCGAGAGATACCACCACAGTAAGATGGATAGTGTTAGAGAGATAGAGATAGAGGGATGGATATAAACAAACAAACAAACGAACGAACGAGGAGGAGTTCTGGCTCACGGAGAAGGAAGGAGATGGGGGTGGGAGAATGCGCGCGAGCCGGCGCTATCTCGCTGTATCTGGCGCGAGAGATGCGGCGACGGTAGGCATATTTCCCGCGAGAGAGGGAAAGCGCAGAGAGAAAGAGAAAGAGAGAGCCCGCTCGCCACCTCGCCCCCAACAACAACCACGAAGACGCCACGACGCCACCACGCACCTGGCTTGCTGTGCGGCACCTCGCCGAACGGAGACTGGCTCGCGGGCGGCGGCGACAAGGACTGCACACTCGCAGGAGAGGCCGACGAGGCCGTGTCGGAGGGGCCGAACGGCGAGGGAGGCTGCGGCTGGGGCTGGGGCTGGGCGTGGTGGAGATGTTGGACCGGTGCGGGCTGGAACTGGAGGTGGTGGAGATGGTGGTGCTGCTGCGAAGGCTGGAGGTGCGTGGCCACATGGTGGTGCGCGTACGAGTACTGCGAGTGCGACACGGCGTAGTGGTGCGGCGGCACTGGCGATGGCTGTTGCTTGAGGTGCGTGCTGTAGGCGTACGCGTGTTGGAACGCCTGTTGTTGTTGTTGTTGTTGTTGCGCGAGAGTGCCGCTGGGCGACTGCTGGGGCATTGCGGCCGCGAGCTTGGCGGCCGCCATGGTGCTCTTGTTCCACGCCATGCCGTCGGAGCTCTCTTGGCATGCGAGGAGCAACGACGTCGTGTGCGCGGCGGCAGGGCGTACGGGCAATGGCGCGCAGAGCCGCGGTTGGGGTGACGAGACGGCGTCCATCATCATCATAAGGCGGAGGAGGGAGGAGCGAGAGAGTGAGCGACGCGACGCCAAACACGCGACGATGAACGAACAATGACGACGACGAACAACGTGGCACGCGCAGAGAGATGGGCCTCTTGGTACACGCGAACGACTGGACGGCGGGGAATGGAGGTCGAGCACCGAGACACACCGAGCCGCGCACACACGCACACACACAACTCTCGCGATGACGTGCGCGAGGAGAGGGCGAGAGACAGAGAGAGCGTCGAGAGAGGGAAGACGCGAACAAGAGCAACACGTTGCGCGCGCGCTCTCCTTCTCCTCTCCACACATCCATCTCTCTCTCTGCGCTCCGCCTCCTATCGCGTGCCACTGCGAGTGCTCCGAATCCTTAGTACCTCGGAGAGTTGGGGTACGTGCCCCACACTCCGCCCTCTCTGCCTCGTCCGTGGCGCTGCCGGGCCTCTGGACGCTCGGACGCGCGTGACACGGTGTGCGGCGCGGCTTGGTAGCGCCGGGCGAGCGTTGGGGCGCGGGCGAGCTCGCAATCGCAACTCCGGTGCGAGTTCCTTAGGCCTGGCGGTGGCGGAGATGGGATCGGCGAGAGAGCGCCTCGTTCGCCCACAAGGCCCAGCGCCACCAGGCCCAGCGCGTCGCACGCCACATTGGCGCTCGCGGCCATGGCTGCCGTGCCGGCCGCTGCTCGCACCACGATCTGACCACCGTCGCGCGACCCGCTGAACGGCACTTGCGTTTGGTCGGCTCGTTGTGCTCAAAACTCGGCGGCTGAGAGAGAGACGTTGTTGCCCTCCTCGCCTCGAAACTCACTTGCAGCGGTACGCGCACCGAGTGCTGCCGGTCGTGCCGACGATGCGCCTCGACGGCATCGGCATCGGCATCGGGCACAACGAGCGATCGAGCGAGGCGCAACGTCGAGTGGCTGCCCAAGAACCGACTGAGCGGCGCAATCATAACTTGGCGCGGAACAAGGCAAACAAACGCGCCGCCCAAAATACCCGACCGACGCGCATCTCGGAGCTGCTGCACTGCTCGCCGTCGCTCGAGATCCGTGGTTCCCTGGCTCGCGTGCTCGCGTGTGCGTTTGTGTTTGTGTTTGCGCCACCGCCACCGAGGAGCTCCTCCGAAATTTGCTGCGCGTACGCGAGGGCTGGTACCACCACCGGACCATGGCAACGGTAACGTGCGCGCTCGCTGTTCTTAACTCTCTCGCTCGCTCTCGCTCTCGCGCGCACACGTTATCTGGCTGCCATCGCCATCATGCTGCGGCACCGACTCTCGACGGCCGTCGTTCACCGCCTCGGGCTGCGGCGCATCAGCGGCGTGAGCGTCGACGCCGACCACCTGCCGCGCCTCCACGAGCGCCTGCTGCGCGACGCCGAGCTCCACGAGCCGCGCCACTCGGCCGCCGCCTCGCCGTCCTTCATGCTGTTCCCACGCTCCAAGCCGGCCTCGACCACGACGCCGTCGAGCGAGCACGCCGTGGCGCCGGCTCTGCAAGTGCGCGAGCTCGATGCTGCGCACGGCGCGCGCGGCCTCTTCGCCTTGCGCGACATCAAGGCCAACGAGCACATCTTCAGCGAGCGGCCCGCCGTGCTGCAGCCGACGCTCTCGATGCCGTTCACGGTCGCTCGCGCCCTCAAGTACGCCGTGCCACGGCTGCAGGTCTTCCATTCCACCTACTGCCACGAGTGCTTGGTGTCTCTCGCCCCGCCGGCGCAAGCCATCCCGCACCGAGTCGCCGGCGTGCGCCGCCCTGCGAACGCCGCCCCTCCCGACGCCGACTCGAGCGAGCTCTACTGCGAGGACGTGCTGCCACACGCTTCGAGCCTGTGGCCGATCCAGCGTGAGCTCGCCGCCGAGCAAGACATGGACCACATGCTGTTTTGTGATGCCCAGTGCTTTGAGGCCGCGCGCTCGACCTACGCCTCGTCGCTGTGCGATCTCCAAGATGCCGCCACCTCGACCTCGACCTCGACGCAGCAGCGCAATCTTCGATTGAAGCCTGCGCTCGTTCGACTCTCGGCGCTCTGCAAGTACGTGCCCTGATCCACACCGCCTTGCAACATGCCACGATGCTCATGTCATATGCTCGAATGTCGCTCGGCCATCGAATCAGAGCCGCCAACTCGTACCAGCCTCTGCTGGTGGCACGAATGCTCGCCATCACGCTGCAAGAGCTCGAGGCGGCGGCGCTCGAGCTCGAGCTCGGCCGCCCTCAAGCACCACACACGCCAGCCTTCTCGGATGCCACCGACGAGCTCCGCCATTGGCAGCAGTACAGCCGCTTTGCGCGATTCATGAGCCACTCGCATGAGATATCTCGCCCACGATCATCCTCCTCGCCATTCGAGCAGCCGGTCGATGAGCAGCTCGCACTGAGTCTGATCCAGGAGGCCTTGGACAATGGACGGTGGCGCTTGCGTACGTCGCACGAGGGCGTGGCTGCGCAGCGATCGCCAACTCACAACGACGCGGCATCAATCCACACCAGTGTTCACTCGCGAGACCTATCGCTGGTACTACAATATCGTGCTGCTGAACGCCGTCCACTTGACCCCCTCGTCGCCCTACTACGGCTACGTCTCGAACATGATGGCGGCGCTCTCGCGCAAGGAGGACCGCGCCCAATTCACCGACACCGTCAAGACCATCGGGCAATGGAATGCGCGGTATTGCAAGCACCTCGATCTCCCGACCGGCGCTACCGACGACGTGATATTCAGCAAGCTGACCAAGGTCTGTGTGTGAGTAAGGAGAGAGAGGCTTGCCACTCACTAACCACGTTACCGACACGCTCACACAGTCAACCGGCACGGGATTGTTCTATCTGCACTCGCTGCTGAACCACAGTTGCAATGCCAACGCGAAGGTGCTCACCAACGGCCACGCTCGAGCGTACCTGTCGGTGCGAGCCACACGCGCCATCTCTGCCGGCGAGCAGATAACGATCGACTACCTCGGCCTCGAGAACTACCCACCGATGCCGGCTGCCGAGCGGCACGCCCTGCTCGGCTTCGAGTGCCATTGCTTGGTGTGCACCTTCGAACGAACCCCGACCAACAACAACACCGCAACCACGGATCTCAGCAGTGCCAGTGCTGCGGTGAGCTAGCATCATCATATGCGTTGTTGATACCGAATAATCAGTGCGGCCACTTCGAAGGCGCCCCGAACCAGCGACGCGATCGGCGAACGGACCCCAAGCGCCTGGCGCCATTATTCGTCGTCGTCGTTGTCGTTGTTGCTCGCTGCCTCGCTCTCGTGCACGCATCCAGCCATCCATCCATCCACCCCTCCACCAACCTCATAGACACGACCCACACGCGCTGGCTCTCATTCACTCGCACAAGTCGCAGCAGCAGCAGCAGTAGCAGTAGCAGTGTCGTCGCCGATGCAGCCAACGCCGAGCACGGCCGAGCTGGTTGATGCGCTGCCGCGCCTGTACACCTGGGGAAAGGGAGTGCCGCGCCCACAACGCGTACAGCTGCCTCGCGCCTTGGATATCGTCTCGGTCTCGACAGGCGGACGCCATCTGGCTGCTCTCACGTGTGCGTACTTTGCGATGTGCGCGAGGTCGTGTGATGGCGATCGCTGCTGGCTCACGGCACCACGACCTCGACCTCGACCGCGACGACGATACAGCCAAGGGAGCGGTGCTGACCTGGGGCAATGGCAGCTCCGGCGCCTTGGGCCATGGTACCAAGTACGCGACGCGCGACGAGGCTATCGGCAGTGAGTTGTGTGGCACTGCTGCTGGTGGTGGTGGTGGTTGAGCCAACAACGTGCGTTTGCAGGGACAATCGCGAGAGCCCAGAGGTCGTCGAGGCGCTGCGCGACCACGTCGTTGTCGCGGTACGCCGATCGCCCATTCATTCGTTGATACATTGATACATTGATTGATTGATTGATTGATTGATTGATTGATTGATTGATTGATTGATTGATTGATTGATTGATTGATTGATTGATTGATTGATTGATTGATTGATTGATTGATTGATTGATTGATTGATTGATT
>Ga0209935_1003067_pt1 | contig 18230 bp, 26 predicted proteins | sample ThiBio_1000_plan_2_FD_183958 | JGI IMG/M metagenome (GOLD analysis project Ga0209935, IMG submission 183958) | Wastewater bioreactor microbial communities from Cape Town, South Africa - Thiocy_cont_1000_plan (SPAdes) | ecosystem: Engineered > Bioreactor > Thiocyanate-remediating >... | reverse complement strand
GTGCCACGCCCAGCACCACGACGTACCAGACTCCACTGCTCGCGCATCAGGAACGGCTGGTGCGTCTGCAGCGGCGGAATGGCGACGCGTCCCACGGTGCCCAGCAGCTCGAACACACAGAACAGCAACTCGATCGGCAGCCTGCTCACCTGCGTACTCGCGTCGCCTTGCAGCAGCAGCAGCGTCTCGACGGCGCGCTTCACGTGCGTGCGGCATTGGTGGTGCGTCGCCATGCTCCACGGCCGTCGCTCCTGTCGCCCGAGTGCCGACGTCAAGTACTCGATCTCGCGTTGGGTCGCGAGACTCACGCGAGCACCCTGACGTCAAGGAGTGTCCATCAGTGAACGCGCCACGCAAGACGTCTCGCTCTCACACTCATACCCAGAGGTGCAACGAGCATAGGCTATGGTTGCCTTGTACTACTGATCCGGAGCTCCGTCGTAGACGTTGCAGCGCTACCTCCTGCTCCTCTGTGCCGTCGTCGTCATCTTCGTCGTCGTCATCTTCGTCGTCGTCGTTTTCGTTCGTGTATGCGTCTGTGCCTGCGTCATCTCGCTCGTGCAGCTGCCGCGATGGCAGCGGATGTAGGCAGTCAGCCAACGCTGCTGCGCCTCCTTCCGTGATCCTCGTATTCTACGCCCGAGCGGCACGATTCCATCATATCGACATCAGTACGAGAGACCGGCAGCGAGCGATAGCCAGCAACGCATGGCAACGAACCCGCAACTCCAGTTCCCGTAGCGTTCGATTGTACAATAGAGCCCTGGCGAGAGCTCTCGCGCCTCTGTTGCCAATAAGTGAATCCTACTCTCGCGGTTGGATTGGGCACCAGCCAGCGAGCGAGCGAGCGAGCGTTCGATGAGGAGCGAGCGTCGCTTCGAACGTACTCCCAAGCGTAACTCTCGCAACGAGGTGTTCGATGTCGCCAGGGCATTCGCGATTGCGATAGCTCCTCGATCGCCAATGTACGAGTTCTGCACACAATCCAACGCTCGATCAATAAACGCTCCAGCGTGGACTGCATCTGGCGCGTTGGTGGCACGTGTGTGTACATGCAGATCGAGCGACGTCAAGCTCGCCGTCGCGTTGCCAAGTGCATGAGCCAGTGCAGTGGCGCCGTCGTTGCCAATCGCTGATCCCTACCGATCGATGAGAAGGTCCCTTCGATTCGATCCGATTCGTTTGGAGCATTGCTGAGCGAGGCAGGCACCTACCTCGATGTGAAGCTCCTGCAGCGTCGTGTTGCGGCCGAGCGCGAGCGCCAGGTCCACGGCTCCTGCGTCTGTTATCTCGTTGGCCTGCAGCACCCACCCACACACACACGCTCCACTCAGCGATACGTGTCCGTGTCTGAAACAAGCACGAGAGCAACGCACGCCAATGTTGAGCTTGCGCAGCGAGCAATTGCCCTCGAGGCTGAGCGACAGAGCGCGGGCGCTCGTATCCGATAGCCGGTTGTCCTGCACACAGTCGTAGCACGAGCAGCGCGATCAGCATCGATGCTGTGCTGTCACACACACACGGCGCCTGGTCGTACGCTCAGGTCCAAGAACTGCAGGCTGCTCGAGGTGCGCAAGGCGCCCATCAGCTGCTCGACGCCATCGTCGCCCAGCTGGTTGTTCTGTGGCCGTCGCACGGTGAGTACTGCCAACCTCCTCCGAGCCTCACGAACGCGGTGTAGCAAGCCCATACTCCAAGCAACAGTTGCTGCGTCACTGAGTTGTGCTGGAGCGCATCGGCGATCATGCAAACGAACACTGGTCCGATGCCCATATGCTGCGTGCGCCGAGTCGATATCAGCAACGTCGTTGTTCGATCGGTGGCCGAGATACGTACGCGAAGGGTGAGTCGCGGTGCAACGCTCTCGTCGTTAGTGGCGAGCTTGGTGGCATACTCTCGTACACGATCCTCCAGCGACGCCATAGTGTACGAGTGAGCGTGAGCGCGAGAAACAAACAAAGAACAGTGACCCAAACGACGTTGCTCCAACGTATCCATGTGTACGTGTGACAGGTCTCACGCCGCAGCTTGTTGTATTGGTCATGGGTCTACTACACTTACCACTACTACATGCGCTCTTGGCGGAGCACTCGTATCGAGTTGATCAGCTGCTGGTACACGAGTCGCAGTTGCTCGACATCGTACGCCACCAGCGGCTTGAGGAGCTTGATGTTCGTCAGTTGCTCGAGCATACTGATCGCCGTCACGGGCTTGACGAACAGCAGCACAATGTGACGGCCCGTGAGCTGCAGGCCACGCACGAGCTTGATCGGTGCAAACCACCGCTCCTGCTCGGTCATGATGATGTGCCGGTTGCTCACGATCAGCTTGCCGTTACCGAGCTCCTGATGGAAGTGGTACCACTCGCCTGCGAATCGTCCGCCCTCGGCATTCCACAACAGCGACTGTCCAATCGCTTCGTCCTCCGAGTATACGCGCAGTGCGCGGTCGGGTCCAAAGTATCGCGGCAGCCTGATGCGCTGTCGTGTCGGCTCGGTGCTCACGCTCGTGGTGTTCTTGATGCCCTGCGAGGTCTTGGACACGAGATCCAGCGTTCCGACCGCCGGCTTGACCACAATGCCACTGACACCTCGTGCGATTCCCTATCATCGTCGAGTTGCCAGCCGCACATCTGCTTAGCGACAGGTCTTCCGCTGGGGCATCCCTACCTGACTACCTACTATCATGGTTCGTCTTGTACCTTGAAGAAACCACTTGCACCCTCGTTGATGGCGCCTGAGATCGGATCGGCAATGACGCCTGTGATGCCATGGAACATGCCCTTGCCAAAGTCTCGAATGCCGTGCACGAATCCCTCGGTGGCATGGCTTTGCGTCTCTCTCGCCGCCTCTTCCTCACGGGCTCGCTTTGTACGTGCGATCCATCAAACAATGAGTCAATGTGGTAACTTACACTCAGCTCGGCGTGTGAACGTACCTGGCGCTGAGTATCATAGGCAATGGCGGCCGCTCCCTTGCTCAGCGCGCCTGTGACCTTGGAGGTGGTATTGAAGAAGCCGTGGATCGAGTTCTTGAAGAGAGACTTGCTGCCATCCACCACGCCTTGCCCAAAGTCGGTCGGACTCGACGCCAGGCCCTTGACCGGCTTCTGGATAAAGTCCGTGAAGCCCGTTCCGAGGCTGTTGAAGAGCACTCGCGGCGCGCCAAGGAACTCGTGCGACCCGATAATGTACTTGGTGTTCTGCAGCGCCCCGACTACATAGTGGTTGACCAGCGTCTGCCGCAGACCGTCGACCGTGTACAGCTTCTGGTCAACCTGATTCTCGGGCGGAAACTTGGTGAACATGAGTGGCGCGCTGTCGACGTGCGCCAGCACCAGGAATAGCCGGCACAGTAGCGGGTGGTGTCCGATCAACTTGACCAACGCCGCCACATCCTCGCCCGCTCGGGTCGTGATCGTCAGTACGAATGAGAGCGGCATAATTTCGAGTGATTCAACATAACTAAACAACCACAACAACAAACACACACAACACAAGTGCAAATGAGTGGCGCGTTCGCGTGCGCGCATGTGTGGGCTCTCACACACGTACACCAGCTTGCTCGACAAGATCGACTCGGGAGGCGTGTACATGCCAATATTCTTGGCAAAGACATCCTCGTACTTCCAGTTCTTCCAGATCATATCGAAAAAGTGGTACAACTATACACCGCCACCAATCGAATGTGCCGAGCGCGAGGAGTGAGTCTTCTGGTGATCATCTTGTCATACAAGTGCTGCACGTACGTTGCTGAAGAACTCGTAATCTAACTTCACCTCCATGGCATTCAGCGACGCCCAGATGGTCTTGTAGTGGTCGATCGACGTCGTGGTCGTCAACTTCTCGATGCAGAACTGGAACAGCTTGCCCTGTGATGATGATCGTAGAGGTGATGATGAGCGAGCTGCGTGTGTTACACGCGCTCACGTGAGTTGGTTACATACGTCTTGAGTCGGGTAGACGCAGAGTGGATACGGGATGCTTGGAGTCTGGTTATCCGCCTGCAATCGGCCGATGGTGAACTCGATCTTGCGCGACTCGGAGGTCGACGTATACACCAGGTCAATGTCGTGGATCGAGAGGTACAGCAACTCTTGTGGCTTGTCGTCGATCAACGACACTCCGACTCCCTTGAACGAGAGCGTGAGCCGAGTGGTCGCGAGCCGTCTCTCGGCTTGTCGCAAATGACCAACCTCGACAAAGTCATCCTCGGTCAGTGTCGGTACTCGTGCTTGCAGCACGAGCGTCGTGCCCTCAGTGACGGTCTCGATCACGTAGAAGGTCTTTGGACGAGTCTGCAACAACGATCATCATATGGTTGGTTTACCGGTAGCGGCATTGATATTGACGAGGAAGCCGTTGCGTAGTGTAGCGTGGCGTACTCGAGATGGAATGCGCACGGCTTGCGGCACGTTGCGATCAAACACCACGCGATAGGTCGCGCTGTCCCCGGCGAGCTGCAGTGACACATGGCGCTGACCCTGAGAGTCCCATGCAAACGGAATGTCGGACATGGGCGGTATCTCGTCGATGGACGCCATTTCGCCTCTGTACGCAGCCACTGATGAGATGAGCGGTGCACCACTCTCACTTGTCGCAGCTCTCGAGAGCTCGTACCTGACATGCGGCTGATGGACGGTCAGTAACTCGGGCGTCTGGTTGCGGATGCGATAAAAGACCTCCTCGGTCTCGCGAGACACTGTGATGACGCGAACCAAGCCGTCGAGCTTGATGCTGACACGAAGGAAGAAGCTGCGAGCTTCGGTTTGATGCCGCAACCGAACATCGAACGTGCCACCCATTGGTTGAAAGCCACTCGACCAATTAAACTCGATCGGTTGGTCTTTCTCATGCACCAGTACCTGTTGCAATCCCGTGAGCGAGTTAGCCTATGTGTGCACCTCTCTGTCTCTCTCTCTCACGAAGAATAATGATTGTACCTGAATCTTGCGATTGCCATTGACATCTGGCCAGTGGAACGGAATGTTTTGGCCGTCTTGGAGGCCAAAGCCAGGGTCATCAGCACCGTACGAGGTCTTGGGAAGTTGGCGGTAGCGGAGTTGCATCGAGGTTCGATTGGCGATCACGTAGCGCGGAAGTAGGAGCACCTGCTTGGTGCGCGAGTAGTCGCCCGGGCAGTTCTCGATCTTGACCACGACTTCATACAACCGCGTGCCGAGATCGCTAATGTGCCTAGCGGCCTTGGTCATACGAGTGTCGACAACGTCGAGGATGCTACGTTGCGTGGAGTGTACGTGGCAGGAGTTCGAGTGAGTCGTTATTGAGCAAAGCTGGTCGTTGCAGTGCACGTCGCGTACCGCGGCTCCTCGGCTGAAATATCGATAGCCTCGGTCCACTCAGAGTTGGCAATCTTGAGGGACAACAACGACGTGGCCGTGATGGCCTGGAAGATCTTGGAGGCCGAGCTGACCGAGTACAGCAGCGGCTGCGAGACCTCTTCAGTGTACCACTCGGCCGGATCGCCGGCCAAGCCCCACTTCATGGCAATCTGCTTGCGCTGCCCAGCGAGGTACTTGTTGTCGAACGTGCGAAACAGCATCCCCAAACCGGTGCGATTGATGATCCAATGCGTGCAGTACAACGAGATGCGCTGCACGCCGTACTCGTCGACCGAGTTGTCCAGCAGTACGGTCAGGTTGTCCTGTGTGTGTGTAAGCGACAACCACAAGCACCGTCAGCCTTTGTCCGCCACATGTGCCGCGTATGGTGCTGGCAATGCGACGCGTACATTGAAGACCAAGTACTCGGTGGTACTCGCGCCAGTGATGATGGCCGGAACCTTGGTTTCACCGTACTGATCGAGATAGGCACCAAGCAGCATCTCGGCCTGAATGTCGACCTGCGTCACATGCAGCTCCTATCTCACGCGCAGCGAGTGTGAGCGTGTGAACGCAACAACGCGAGCCGAGTGTATGAATCGAACCTGTCCGCGAGCAAGAGTCTCTTGGAAGCACGCCTTTCGCACGCGACTGTCGTAGAACGTCAAGCGACACGGAAACGGCAACAGATTGCGCATGACGATCGGCGAGTACATTGAGATCACAATGTCCTGCCCACCGTGCTTGGTCTCGGCCGTGAGCATCATGAAGAACTGCGTGCGAGCAGTGTTGGGCGGGCACACGACGAGATAGCGCGCCACGATAAAGTCCTGCGATATCACCGAGTCGTTGACCATGGTCGACGGCAGCATCGAGAGCGACGCCATGTTGCGCTGGCGCTCCGAGATGGCGGCGTAGATGTCGGCCATCTTGAACGGGTTGGCCTGGAACATGTAGCGCGGATTCTGCACGCTCGACGCCGGTCGGAACGAGATTTGGCCGTTCCATGCGAACATGATCGGTATCGCGAGCGTGGCACCCGGTGCCAAGCCGGGCTTGCTCTCGATCTGCTGGCCCGAGCCGTTCTCGTGCGGCAGAGCGAATTGCACGTCAATGTTCTCTGATGAGAGGTTGTGTATCAAGACGCGTGAGCGGATGGCGATCACCTTGGAGCCTTGTCGGTAGCCGACGTCGAAGCTCGCAATGTTTTGGCGTGGATCAATGTACAACCGACTGACGCCGCTCGTGTTGATACGCAAGCCACTGTGAGTCTTGTAGTTGCCCTCGAGGAGTACTGCCATGGTTTGCTGCGTCTCGAGTTGTCGCATGGTCCACAGTTGCCCGAACTCGCTTGCTGCTGTTGTACCGCTACGTGCACTGTTGCTGCTGCTTGTAGTGGCAGCAGCAGAAGAACCGCGATGCACTTGCTTAATGGTATTTGTAACGGCCTGGAGTTCGAGTGGTTGCTCGATTCCAGGTAGCAAGCGATGAGCCTCGCGTTGCCCCGATAGCTTGTACCACATGACGATACCAGTGTCGTTGCGAATGTAATACAAGTTGGTGCTCGGTCCTACTCCAGCAATCGCATCGGTTGTTGTTGTTGTTGGTTGATCACCCTCGGTACTGCCATGAGCGAGAGACACAGAGTGAGTGCAAGTGAGAGAGCGAGCTCGGCAAAACAGGTTGTTGGCAGACATATGGACGTACTCGAGACTCGAAAAATCTTGCGAGATGGCCTCCATGGTAGCGAGCATGATCTTGGTGAACTCCTTGGTGATGTTGACGTTGAGGAGCTTTTGTGTCGCGACGACAATCTCACGGTCCTCACCCTCGGTGTTGTTCCAGTTGGCAAGCAAGGTCCACGGCTCCACGACCGGCTCCCACACTTCGTACTGGTTGTTGTAGTACTCGATCGCCACGTCGTACGTCAACGTCATGCCGAAGCGTGTGCTCCAGTTGTTGAGCTGCACCGAGAATTGATGGAGTTGGATCAACAACAAAGGATTCGAGCGCACTGTGCCGCACGATGATGGATTGTTAGAAATGGTCTCGGGAGCTTGTAGGTTGGGATCGAGGCGCGTTGCTCCAAACCTTGGATGTGCACGTCGTTCACGAGCGACAGGTGTGCCTCATCGATCTTGACACACAATCGTTGCACCGATGGTGGACGAGGTGGCTCAACCACGGTGCCTGGCGGCGGCGGAGGTGGTGTGCGAGTCGGCCGGTCCTTGTCAGTGACGGCCGGTTTCCACGCTGCATACACGGCACGGAGCAGCAGAAAGTCGCGATAACTGAAGGTGATCTTGAGCGAATCAAAGAGAAACTCGAACTCACTCAGTTGCTGGAATCTCGAGTGATACTACACGATACGTGTGACGAATGTGATCGATAACGTTAGTATGCACTCTGTGTGCGCTCAAGTGTAGAGTGGTGGACGTACGCGAAAGTTGAAGGTGAAGGGCGATACGAGCGACGCTGACGCCGACTGCTGCGCTACCGAACGACACTTGTAGATTTCGTTACGCATAAAGTCGAGCGTGACCTCCATCTCACGAGCACGGTTGTCGTTGCAGTATCGCACAAAGCACGTGGTGTGCAGCACGAGCGCCCAGGTGTTGTGGTCGGTCTGGTCCTGGATCCAGAACGTGTCGGGATTGGTGATGTTGACCATGATCTCGGTGATCTCCTTTGGTGCCAGCACCGGCTGAACGGTGGTGATCTCGGCCACGGCGGCGGCAATCAGTTCGAGCGGCTCGATCGGGCCGTCACGCTGCGCTTGTGCGAGCGTCTCGCGCGTGCGCATGTCACGGAAGCGACAGAACTGCAAGTAGCGCTGGTAGACGCCGATCGTGTTGAACAGGCCATCCTTGAGCGGCATGATAAAGTCGTACAACTTGACCCACATGTCTGGCACCAGTACGCCGTACGGGTGGTCAATATTGATCACCAGCTCCATGTGTCCGATCGGGTGCTTGTTGTACGTGATGACAAAGAGCTGTCGTTCGAGGTCGTGGTTCGCCGTTCCACCCTTATTGGGTGCTCGCGGTACAGCACCACCAACAGCGTCGTCGTCGTCGTCGTCGTCGTCCTCGTTACTACGGCGGTCGGCATCAGAAGATGGTTGCCGACCAAGCGAGTCGTAGTTTGGGCAGCTGCTTTCATCGTCGACCAGTGGTACGAACGACGCGCTGCTCACGTCAGCCAACGCGAGTTCGGTCGGTGGCATGGTGCTGGCATGCGGCGGCCTTGGTGCCGGGTGGCGGTGTCGTCGGGAACGACGATGGCGGCCCGAGCGCGGTGCCATGATCTGCTCAAAGATACTGACCGAGTGGTGGCGAGCGTCTCGCAGCTCGACCGATTCGATCAAGAACAGGCCGTGGTAAAAGTACTCGGTCGTCATGTCGAACGTCATGGCAAAGTTCTTGGCCTGGCCGGCGAGAATACGCGAAGACCACAATGGTGCCGTTCGATCGGCTTCGTTCTTGACGTGGCGCTCGGTGCTGGGAGGCAGTGGATACTCGAGTGGAGCATCAGGGTCACGTGGAAGCAGGGGGTTGGTGTAGAAGCCCTTGCCACGATGCAGAATCAGTTCAATGTCGTGAATGTTGACTAGAATGTGATACGTCACCCAGCCACTCGCCTTGGGTCGCGGTGTTGGTGGTTCTTGTGTGGGAGCAGCTGGAGTAGGAAGAGAAGGAGGACCAGGATCAGGAGCAGGTGCAGGAGCAGGACCAGGAGCAGGAGCAGGACCAGGTGCACTAGTCGTTGTCGAGCTCGTGGGAAGTTCAGCAGTTGTGATTGGTGGCTTTTGTGTTGTGGCATCCTCTGGAGTTGAAACCGGCAGACTAATTGATGGCGACGTTGACGTTGACGTTGAAGTTGACGTGTGAGTCGCGGTCGAAGCTTCCTCGCGTACATCGCTATCACCATCAGTGGCTGGTGCACTTTGACGCCGCAAGATGTCAGCCTGAAAGTTACCAGCCATCTTGATGGCCTCGGCCGGCGTCATGACGATCTCACAAATGTTGTACTCGATCGTGTTGCGCAGCAGGTTGTACTGATATTCGGTGATATCGACTGCAATGTGCGGAATCTCGACTATCACCGTCGACTCGGGGTAGCGATGGTTCACGTCGTTCTATTGTGCGTACGCATATTGCAGTCAGTTTGCTGCCATCGGCGTCACCAGCACTGCAGCAACCTCCTCGCCGTGGTACCTCTGGTTTATCGATCATCACCAAGACGGCCGTCTTGTGCAACACCCAGCGATCGTGGGTTTGCGAGCCAATGACCGATGTACGCAAGTTCATGTCAATGATCTCGATCGCCAACCGATTGGTAATCTCTTGATTGGGCTTTGCAAATACAATCTTGCTGACGACAATGTGTCCTAGATCTGTTGACGTGGTCATATGCAGTGTGAAGTTAGCTAAACCTTGCAAGAGTGCGAGCGACAGAAGGAGCATTAGCAACACGTACCAGCAACTATACACTCGGGACTCTTGGCGTCCTTGGGATATATTAACATGGGATGTAGCAAGACGATCTCGAAGCCGACTCTGTTGATGAGCAAGTCAAATGGATTGGAAGTGAGTCTCGGAGGTGCGTTGCACGAGGCGGTATCGTCATCGTGATGGTACCTCTTCTTGGTGGCTGCTTGCGCCACACGTGCAGCTTGCGTGTTCACGACATGGTTCATTCCTTCGAACCAGTTAAAGTATGCTTTGATGTCCTGCCAAAATCGTTGTACGAACAAGAAGCGCATCGAGCTCATCTTGACTCGAACCATGGCATCGAACGGCACTGCCGTCTCACCATCGTCGGCCACAGGGTTCTTTGGTGTCAAGAACGGATACACGTGCGCGCCGTCGGGGTTCGAGCTCGATGGCTTGTGTGAGCGATACATGGGCGCTGCGTTGTCGCCCAGGCCGAGCTTGAATGAGAATTGCACGAGGCGGTTTTCGTCAATCTCCAGGATACGAGTAAAGTGTTGTGGCTGCGGTTCTGCAGAGGAGGATGGAGACGAAGACGGCGATGGCGAATGCTGCGGCTGATGATCTGCTCGAGGTTCGACTTGCACGTTCGGGTTGGCGTAGAGCAGAGTCATTGCACCCAGGTCTCCCTCGACTGACAACTTGGATGGTTGGATCGCGATAGCAATGTAGCTCTCTCGAAGTTCCCACTAAATTACCCCAATTGATATCTCTTAGTTAAGCTCTCTCGAGTACTTACTCAGGAGGCTGAGAGAGAGAACGCACCTCTACAATTCGATAGCCATTTCGTTGTAACGTTACACCCAAGGACATGAGTCGTAGCGAGAACTTGAGCAGGATTCGCTTGGGATTAACAGGAGGACTGTTGCTCACAGGAACAGTGCCGCTTGGTGGTTCGGGAGCTGTTTCTGGGAGCGATTCGGAGGTTGGTTCGGTTTCGGTAGTCGCTGTTGGTGGTGCAGGTAGTTCTTGGCGTTCGCTCTTGTACCGGCTCAAGTTGTTCAACACTATATTTTGTACCAATGCACTGTGAGTCGATTACAAGGGGGGACATTGCGCCCGCTCCGAGATTCTTGGCAGGTACCTCGATGAAAGAAAGATGTGAGCTTCTTGATTGTCGGACGGTTGACCATAATGTGAAGCGTATTGAGGCGCAACGCTACGGCATGGTCGACATCGTTGTAGCGCGGAGAGCGGTTCGAGATGCCTTGGTACTCGATCTCAATCAACTTGGAGCCGCTTCCTTGTTCTGCGGCTGCCGTTGCAGATACGATCTTGATCGGTGATTGCAAGTCGCTGAGTGACACATGTGGCTTGGTGGAGGGTGATGGCTTTCCACCGGGTCTCGGTGCGACGATCGATTGCGACCACGACGACGCCAAGTAGCGAAACTCGTCGCCGTGTGGCTGCAGGTTGTCGATCACACTCAAGACACCGACACTGGCCCTCAACACAGCTCCATCGGAGGTTTTGAGTAACTACACGGAGGGTCTCTCGGTCAGTGTATATGACTTGCAAGTTAATTTGCGTCGAGACGCAGGTACGTACCAGGCCTTTCACTGCCGTAACCGATAGTGCAACCATCGAGCCACCATGTGGGCCGAGGCGTTGGATTGCTTGCTCCTGGCCTTCCTCATACAAGAATACCTGGATGGATGTGCGTAGATGAGCACGGATGACCACGGTGTTTCGACTAACAAATGGCACGTACGTTCAGCTGTGGGATCGAGAATTGTACGTCAGCTTGCTGTTTGACCGATTCGGCTTCGTCGACAACTGGCACTTCAGTAGGTGGGAGTTGTTGGTCACTTCCCAATAGCGCGAATTCGTCCTCCTCGGCTGCTGCATCGACCTCGAGCGGTGGTTGATACGGTTCGAGTTGAGATACCGACGCCGATGTCGATGCCGATGCCGCCGCGGTGGAGGGTGGTCCCGTGTGTGAGGCAGGAGCAGAGGTGGCGGCGGAGGCAGGTTTGGAGCCATCATTGCCGAGCAGTACGCTGTCGATGATGCGATAAGCATCGGTGACTTGCTGCGCCGTAATGAAGCCGATCAACGACGGAAGTTGGCCCGAGAGCTTGATCAATGGAAAGTCATCCGATTGAATACGGCAGATCTGCAGAATGGCATCGACGTTGAATGGCGGAATGAGTGCCACGCGAGAGATTGCTGATGTCTCCAGTGCCGCATCTTCTTCTTTTGTTGTTGCTGTTGTTGTTGGCGCTGCTGCTGATGCTGCGCCAACTGCTCCAGCTGCTGCGATATCGGGAGCTTGGAGTTGATGCTTTGAGAGCGTGGTGAGAATGGCGCTGATCTCCTGCAACTTCATGTCGTATTTGTTGTAGAGGAACATGTCACGGAGGCTCTTGGGTGCCGAGGTGCGGTGTTCTTGCGGTTGTTGCCGGTCTTGTTCTTGTTGTGGTGAGCCGTTGGCGCCAAGTTGCTGCTTACTGCTGCCTTTTGCCATTTCGGATGCCGACAAATCTGACGACACGGAGAGCGAACCTAGAACCAACAGCAACAGTGGTGCGTTGCAGTCACTATGACTTTGGGGCACCCACAGCGTCGGTGCCTTGACGTTGAGATTCAGTGAGAAGCTGCATGAAAGGCAAGAAACAGTCAGATCGATCTGATGTCGGTAGTGTGCGGTTCTGACTTGAGTCTCGTCGTACATTTTGCGCTCACTGAGAGCGGCAACAAGCTGCTCCTCGGTCTGCTTTCGAATGGCCTGGAGCTTGAGTTGTGCAGCGACTTCGAGGTCGCGCAACGTGCGCCGTTGGATGACAGGTGCAATGAAGAACGACCAGATTCGCTTCATCAAGAGCCGTGGTACCACTGCACACACCGCATGACAAGTTGGTAAGAGTTGGCAAGAGTCAACCGCGCTTCAGATGGACGAGATCTCACGCCGGTATACGGTACCAATGTTGAGTGGCTTCATGGAGAGGTCGAGTCGGAAATCAGCAACCTCATTCAAGGGACGAATCTCGTACGCCACTCGCAAGAACTCTTGTCCCTCTTCAGGCCGTCTCCAGAGACTGCTGGTGGTCTTCTTCATCTTCTTGGGTGTAGTTGACGCCGGAGTGGCAGGCGTCACAACCAATGGGTACAGAGTGTTCTCGGAGAAGTGGTCTTCCACACAAATCGAACTGTATTTTCCATAGCAATGAATTGGTCAATGAAATTGAGTTGGTGAGGATGGTGGTAGTGATGAGGTGGCAGTCACGTACTGAACACTCATTTCGAGCTTCGTCGAGGTGGGTCTCTTGGCAACGGCGAACGAAAAGAACGACACGGTACCGACGGCGATACGCTCGAGATTCGAGCCCGTGAGTGTCAACGAGCTGCTATCGATCTTGACCGACATCTTGTATCGCACGTACTCGGGCGGAATGACATCACTCTCGCCCGCCAGTTGTTGCGCCTGCTCGCCATCCGACGCAATGGCGGCGTAGATCTCCTTCCATGTGTCGGTGTTCTCGACGCTGGGGCCGAGTGTCGCCTGCGAGTACGATACACCGCCCCAGAGACGGCCATACCATCCAGCGTTGCGCTTACTCTCTTGTATCTTGCGTTGTTCCTCTTCCCAATGTTCGCGATGCTTCTGCACGAAAGCATTTGCCAACACTCGGAACCTAACATCGAGTATGCGCACGAAGGAGTGAAGAGTTATTTGGCCATGGAGAGAGCAACGCCACCACCGTCTCGACTATCACCACCCCGTCACCAGCATACATGATGATATCCTTGTAGGTGTGCTTGGTTTCGAGTTGCGCGAGCTCTCGCTGCTCGTCATCCGAGAGGCGCATATCGGCGTAGGTTTGCTTCTTGGTCGTGTATAGCTGAATGTAGCGTCGCTTGTCGGCCAAGAACTCTTGTATGTACTCCCAAGACCACGAGCGACGTTTTCGTTGTACATCGGACTCGATACATTTGACTATATTGTGAGGGTGTATCAGGTGACTGAATGAGAGATTCACTCACAGCACACAGACAACTATACGTACTGGCGAATCTCCACCAAGCTTCAGGATCTTGGTGAACCCGACATTTCGGTCGGTATTGGAGGTACTGATGCCATAGCGCCATATCCAATCAGATCAGGTCAGGTCAGGGTATCGCGGTTCAACTACGAAGTGGACGCACCTTGGAGGTCGTCGAGTAGGCCGAGAAGGCCTCCACCAGAGTGAGAGCATCGCGATACTGACGCTCATTGATTGTAAAGTGCATCGTGTTTACATCACACAACAGTGTATCCTGTAATGCAGGGCAGCAAGTCAGCACGCCAGTATTCAACCGATATAAGGATGATTGTAGGAGTGGCAGTGGCGACCTTTGGAATCTCGAGATCGGGCACGGAGCTTGTGTTGTGAATGACTCGCAGCGATAGCGAGATTGGAGCTAGGATGTAATGAAGATCAGGTTGTTCTTCGCTGTCGGTCGATGCAATCTGATCATGATGAGATACGGTCCAACGAAGCGAGAAGTTAGTGGGAGAGAGAGAGCAACGAGACAGTAAACCACATGATGCAATCAACGTGATATACCAATCGCTTGAACTCGGTACCGAGCTCAGTAGTACTCGAATAGGGCTTGATGTTTGGCGTATCGGAATCCCAATAGAAGGCCAAGTTGCCTACTTGCACGAGCTGTACGTGGCTCATGGTCTCCGTGTCAGCAAGCATTCACTCATCATACGTCTGCCGATTGAAGCACGGACCTTGTAGATGAGAGGCGAGTCGTTCTTGATGAAGGCTGGGTTCCATAGATCATCGGTGGTTTCGGCGTAGAGGTGCTGCAACGTGATACCCATGGCGAATGGATGCTGCAGATCATGATCGTGAAGCAACACAATCAGCATCATTGAATCGATTGAATCATCGATTGAATCATCGATTGGCATACAGCTGGATCGGTTGTCGTGTCTTCATATCGAATGTGCACGTAATCGACGAATATCTGCAGGTTGTTCAGAAGCAGTGTCTGTAGTGCCTTGGTCGAGAAGTACGACGTCGAACCCGCCGCAGCAGGAGGTTGAGTTCCAGCAGCAGTAGAAGCAGAGTCAGCATCTCCATCGGCTGGCTCTGTCATGCATCGAGATCGAGAGAGATAGAAGCTCTTAGTTGAGTAGACCGTCGTTATCGCCATCATTATCATCATCTCGTGAGAGATGAGTTGGCTCGAGCGTACTCTTGATCGGCTTGGTGGACTCGAGCAGCTCGGCGAGACGCAGACGCCGGGCCTTCTTCAGGTTGGCTGCTCGCTCGCGACCTTCCTCGTCTTGCGAATCGTACTGCCGATCGAGCGCGTGATGAGCAACGTACTGCAGCAACAACGACTGTAGTACTACGACGTACGTCATTGGCACTCAGCGGCGACACGAGTAGATAGAGCTCGCGCAATCGAATGACCGCCGGCTTGGACTTGATCTCGGTCAGCGGGATCGTGAGCGACAGCTTGCCGAGATAGCCTGCACCATCGCATCCACCATCCACCAAGCATCAATGGTACGCCTCGTGCGTGCGTGCGTGCGTGTGAACGACCACGCGGTGCACGCATACCGGCCCTCACTTGTACGGGCAGATCAAAGTTGTCGAGTGCCTCCTTCTTGAGAGCGAGGTTGTCGAGCTCGACGTGGCCATTGCGCAGGCTGTAGTGCAGGTTCTCGCTCGAGATGCCATCGACGTATTGATCAAAGTGCTTCTGCAGGAACGAGACTGCGAGGTCCGAGAGACTGAACATGAGTGGCCTCGTCGAGTCTCATACAAGCACTATGTCGATGCAGGCGAGCGAAGGACCGATGATTATATGAGAGAGTGTGTGTGTATGTGTGAGCGAGGAAGCAACAGACTGGACATCGCGCAAGTTTGAGATTGCTTCTTCTATCAATCCAGCAATCAATCGATAGATCATAGCCGCTTAATCAATCAGTGAAAGGTCTCTATCGAGTACAGTTATTCAATGTACGCATCTCAGGCGTGGTCTTCTTCTAGTAAGAGTCAATCGTTTTACATGAGACTTCGATAGATAGCGTAGATGATAAGTTGACTTGGTAGTCTCTCATGTCGAGTTGGTAGCAAGCAAGCAAGCAATGTATCGACATTACATGGGTTCGGTTGCTTGAGCATCAGGAGGTACTTGCTGCTGATTGGCACGATCTCGAATGCGTTGTGCATTTGCCTGCCACCAGTCACACAGCTCTGGAACGAGGTACTGGATGGTAATGTCGTACGTGAGGTTCGCTCCGCTCTCGATGGCCCACGTGGCGCGCTCGATCCATTCGTCAGTGAGCGAACAATAGTTACACAACAACATGACAGCCACCGGATGGAAGATATCGGGGCCCTCGATGATTCGGGCGCCGTAACGCTTGAGCAAGCGGATGATGCGAATGTCGGCCAAACACACGTAGGCCGCGATGCTCGAGCCGTTCATGAGCAGATTGACTTGGAGGTTCGGTAGGAACTGCTCGAGGTACGGCAGGGCACGATCGACGTCGCACAACGCGTGGCAGTGCTGGAGGAGGTTGCCACCGGTGGTGGGGTCGATCGCGTACGGATCGGCGCCGAACTCGAGCAGCAGCGGCACGGCGTCCATGTTGGACTCGAAGGCGAGGAAGAGAATGGGCGCACACTGTGGATGGTTCGGATCGAAGCGGCCACTCGAGAGCAGCAGGCGCAGGCACGGCAGACTGCGCAGGTAGCGACGGAGGGCGCTGTTCGAGTAGTCGAGTGGCGCCGTGATGTGCTGCAACAGCAGCTCGACGATCGCGAGGTTGCCGTCCTTGCAAGCGCGCGGGATGCTTTCGGGTGGGACGCTGGCTCCGAGCTCGAGGAGCAATTGCACGAACTCGAACGACTGCTGCGCGACGGCGCGCGAGATGGCGCTGCGCTGGTGCGAGTCGGGAACCAGTGGATCGGCACGTAGCTCGAGCAACCGATCGAAGCAAGGGCGCGATTGCGATATCACCGCAGCATGGATGATTGGATGACCGAGCGAGCCATTGACGTCGGCCTGCAGGCGCACCAAGAGCGGCACCAGCGAAGCACGGCCGGAGCTCACGGCGCTGTGGAGAAGTTGCGTGTAGTTGACGTCGGCCGACGTGGCGCCCTCGAGCAGCAAGCGCTCGATGATGGCCATGTTGCCGTGCTCGGCGGCGTGCTGCAGGGCCGTGCGACCGCGGTAGATGCTCGACGGGTCGGCGCGGTATGCGAGCAAGATGGCAGCACAGCGCTCGTGTCCACGGATGCACGCCTGGTGCAGCGGTGGCGTCGGAGGATCGCGCGTGTCACGCATGTGAGCGAGACTGAGATCGACGTCGCGATGGGCCGCCAGCAGCCGCGCGAGCTGCGTGTGCCAGCCGTAGAAGGCTGCGAGGCTCATCTTGGCTTCAGGGCTGGCAGCGCGCTCGACCGTCTTGAGCATGCGGATCAAGTGGTACTTGGCCGGCTTGCCTTGGAGGCTGCTGGCCTCACAGTGTGCGTGGTAGATGGCGAGCCACACGGACGGAGCTTGCATGATGTCGCGCGCCGTCGTGCACGTTTGAGCAAAGGCACCGATCGACGAGAGAGGTAGCAACTCAAGGATTCGTGTTGTCAGCTGGTATCAAGTGGTCGGTTGGTCGAGTGAGTGAGTGAACAGCTCGCACAGCCAGAGATCGATGAGATATCTTGTTCGTACCTCGATCGGCATGTCACCAAAGAAATGGAGCGCATCATTACTATCATCTTCAGATTGAATTGTAGCCATTGTGGAGAGAGAGAGAGAGTAACAACAAACAAGAGCGAATGATAGTGGTATCAATACAACAACCAACAACAAGCTAGGGAGCGAATGATAGTGGTATCAAAACAACAACCAACAACAAGCTAGAGAGAGCGAATGATAGTGGTATCAATACAACAACAAGCTAGGGAGCGAATGATAGTGGTATCAATACAACAAGCTAGGGAGATTGTTGAGAATGGCGTTCTGCGACAGAGTACTATCTATCAATACAACAAACAACAATCAACAATCAGGATACGGATGAGAATGACCGTGATACCAACACGAAAATCAAGAGACTGCAGGTATCTACTCGACCTCGAGCAACGACACTGTGTGTGTTACTTGGCTGCCCAAGACCAGAGATGCACACGAGCAGCGAGTGAAGGCGAGCAGAGAGTGAAGGCGAGCAACGATAAGAACAGTACCGCCAGCGTGGGCTCGGCCGCGTCAGCAAGCTCGCTCAGGCTCTCGCCCTCTTTTTTGTGCTGAGCTGCGCGGTATTTGCTTGTTGCCCTCGTTCCTCTCACTGCCCGTTGCCCACCATGGTTGCTGGCCCTTCTACCATCGTTACCTCCGCCACGCTCCAACATCGTGTCTCTAGCGGGACCGATGTGGGTTGTTCGGGTG
>Ga0209935_1003066_pt1 | contig 18245 bp, 23 predicted proteins | sample ThiBio_1000_plan_2_FD_183958 | JGI IMG/M metagenome (GOLD analysis project Ga0209935, IMG submission 183958) | Wastewater bioreactor microbial communities from Cape Town, South Africa - Thiocy_cont_1000_plan (SPAdes) | ecosystem: Engineered > Bioreactor > Thiocyanate-remediating >... | reverse complement strand
GAGCGGCCACCGGCACGTCTGCCTTCGGAGCTGGGGCTTCCTCTACTGCTGCACCTTCGTTTGGAGGCGGCGGCAGCGCATTCGGTGGAGGCGGCGCGTCTGCGCTTCCTTCGTTCGGCGGCGGCGGTGGTGGCGGCAGTGCGTTCGGAGGCGGAGCTTCGAGCGCTATGCCATCGTTCGGTGGTGGCAGTGCGTTCGGTGGTGGCGGCCCAGGAGGCAGCTCAGGTGGCTTCACGCCGTCGGGCGGCACCCTATTCGGCGGTGGCGCAGCACCCGCAGCAGCGTCGGGAACGCCGCTACAGCGCAAGAAGAGCCATCGCAAGCGCTAAGTTGCGCATATGGCTCGTTCATTCGAGACCCATGTTGTCGCGTGATCGACTACACGGGTGTCCGTCCTCTCGCAGAGCGAGTTATGAGTTGTACATAGATAAAATGCATGGTCTCTCGTGGCCATTTCGACTATTATCAGCATCAATCCGATCCGAGTGGTGTTTGTATGTTTGTTGTATTATCGCGCGGTTGGAGAGTTCGTTAGCATATGGCAGCTACGCCGGATCGCCGGCCTTACTACTGGTATCCCTGTCCTTGTCCTTCTTCTTGTCCTTGTCTTTGTCCTTGCTGGAGGAGGAGGAGGAAGAGGAAGACGACGGCTGCTCCTCGACGAAGGCGTGCGTGTGGAACTTGATGATGTTGTTGCTCTCGAGCACCGGGTCTGCCTCGCTCAGCCGCAAGCCCTGCACATCCTCTGCACCGGCCAGATGGCGTTCGATCTCGGGGTGTACAATGTATGCGAGCTCGCGTATCGTAGTGCCCTTCTTGACCAGGAAGCAGTCGCGAAACACCTTGTCGGATCTAGGTTCACACAGCCGCATCAGCCACCGACGATTGATTGGCGCTTGCGAAGACGTACTTTCCGTTGGAAAAGTTGTTGAGGTTCGCGACTGGGAACACAGGAATCAAGCCCACTCGCTCGATCGCTCGTTCGATGGCACTCTGCACGCCGGTGCCATTGAAGCGATACAGCACGAGGTCGCGAATGTTCTCGAGTCGTCGTGCAACTTTGGCATCGGGTTCCTTCAATCCAGCATCGGGCTGCGTCGGGCCGATATCGTAAGGAAACAGACTCACACGCTCTCTCTCTCTCCTCGCGGGATCAAGTGCGTACGTCATCGGCAGCCATCTGAAAGTTGTCGGAGCCCGGCTGGTAGGCAATGTACTTTTGCTGCGCCATCTTGCGCAGAAAGGTCTCAGCCAAGGCCGAGCACGGCACGACGTTCTCCTCGCCGAATCGATCGCACAAACGCGCAATGTTGAGATCGGCGCCCGGCATATCGCACTTGTTGGCGACCAAGATGGTCGGGAAGCGAAAGTCCATGAAGGTGTCGACGAGTCGATGCACCTCGTCCTCCTTCCACAGGTGAATGTCCGACGGCTCCTTGACGCCGAGCTTGTCGAGCACGAGCTGCACCAAGAGAGGCTTGGTCTTGTAGCCCGAGAGTTGCGTGTGAATCGTCACCAAGGCCGTCAGCTCTGTCGGGGCATACATGCCAAGCGTACGGGGTGGGGATCAATAGGGAGCAGGTAGCGACGAGCGAGCGAGTGAGTGAGACGCACTGGCAGCCGTGTGCTTGCGAACGATGTTGCCCCATCGCTTCCAGAGGTTGTGGAAGATCCAACTATCGAACAGAATCGAATCGAATCGAGTACGTGTGAGAGACGGTAGCCAATTCAGAGGCATCATCAGCGTCATCATACGCGTGAATCTCGGCACGCAGCCACTCGACGTCATTCACGGGATCGTAACCTGTGGTGGCTTCGCCCTGCTCACGACGCATCAACGCAATGCAATGCAACCTCGAGTCTCGCCCGAGCTTACTTACCTTCGCGTTCGTGGTGCCCGATGCATCAATCACGTGCAGGAGGAGATCAGCGTTGCGCAGATCATCGAGGAACTTGTTGCCCAGGCCCTGCACAACAGCGCGCAGCAGCAGCATCGCATATTGCGTTCAGCCGCCAGAACGCCATTCAATCATTCGATCGATGTAACGAGCGCCGCACCAGTCCCTCCGAGGCGCCAGGAATGAGACCCGCGACGTCGAGCATTCTCACCGGCACTAATCTACGACCGTCTTTGCACGAACCGTATCGAGGCTTGCACAGCGACGACTTGCCGTACCTGCGAGCACGAGCGACACGTTGGCCACATTGCCGATCACGATGCAAGAGAGAAAGGGAGCGCGTACTTGGCACAGGGGCACGCAACCTGGTTGGAGGTTCTCTCGTTAGTTCTCCAAGAGGATGGTCTTCCATTGATACGTGAGGGAGGTAGACATCACGAGCCTGCCAGCGTACCGGACAGTGGGCGACGCCAACGTTTGGATTGATGGTCGTGAAGCTGTAGTTGCCTGCCGAGCAAGTCAGCTCCTGCTCGCTTTCGATAACGATCGTGCAGCTTCACATACCGACTTTGGCATTGGCATCGGTACACGCATTCAAGAACGAGCTCTTGCCGGCATTGGGCTTCCCGACGCACCCGACGAGGATGTTGCAGCCAGTGTTGGGCGTGCCTGAGCCCGAGCCCGATGAAGCGGAAGCCATACCGACTGGACGAGGGAGACGAGAGACGACGAAAGCGGAGCCGACGGAAGGGTGAAAAACCGCGCAAAGAAGCGAAGATGCGAAGATGCGAAGAAGCGAAGAAGCGAAGATGCGAAGAAGCGAAAAAGGAAGAGTAGGAAAAGGCGATGGATCTTTCGGTCTTCATTCATTCGCTTGTTGTCGCTGTCGCTGCTGCATCTCTCTCGCTCGCTGTGTCGCTTTGATGGCGCGCTCGTCTTTGGCATTGGCCTTGGTGGCTGTGGTGCTCGTGGCGTTTGTGCACACTGCTGTGGCGGCTTCCACAACAAGAGGAGATGGTGGAGAAGAGACTCGAACGATCTTGGTGGCGATCAAGCAATCGAACGTACAGGAGGCCGAGCGATTGTTGAACGAAGAGATCTCGAACGTGCAGCATCCGAACTATGGTCGATATCTGACGCTCGAGCAACTGGCGCACCTCATGGCCCCGGCTCCTGCCTCGGTCGCTGCCGTGTGTGACTTTCTCACTCAGACTCTGTCCGCCTCCACGTGTTCATTGACGCACAGTACGTGTCGCGCTGCTCTCTCTCTCTCTCTCTCTCTCACTCGCTGACTCGCATTGCTGGTCAGACAAGGAGTTCGCGTTGGGCCTGCACGTACCCGTGAGCAAGGTCGCCACCAAGGCTCAACTGCTCGCACTGGTTCCGGCCTCGCTGCGCCCACACATTGACTTTGTCGACTTCTTCGACTCGCGCATCCCGGCTTCGAAGCTCGAGGTCGAGCCCGAGGCTCTCTCGCCGCGCCGCTCGTCGCCGCTGCTCGGCCTCGCGGCGCCGCGCGACTTTGCGCCGTTCGTGTTCGGCCACCGCGCGAGCTCCGGGATCCTGATGAACATGTTTGTCGTGCCTCGTTGCGTCGATGGCTCGTGGATGACCGAGACCGACCCGTCGTCCCCGACTCGCCCGAGCTGTATCTCGAGCACCGACGGCACACGCTACTCGGTGGGCGACATCTACGTGCCTCGCGCCGCGGGCGCCGCGCCGCTCATCGCCTCTGGCGAGTGGGGATGCCGGCTGGCCTCGCAACTGCTGGATGAAATGCTGCCGCTGCACCAGCGATTGGCTCGAAGGCTGCTCGGCAACTCGCTCAACACCGCCTACATGTGCGCCATCAGCGTCCGCACGTTCGGCCTCGAGCCCAGCAGCCTCAAGCTCGCCGCCCGCACGTCGTTCTACAAGCCTGACCTGCCCGACGTCGTCTTCAGCCAGCTCGGCAGCATGCACGGCGCCATCGAGTCGCTCGACGACGCGCTGGTGCCGGTGCTGGCGCTCGCCGAGCCGCTCAACACGCCGAACCACCAGAAGAGCATCTACGGCGTCTCGAGCTCGCTGCAGGGCACCAACGCCACCAATCGACAGATGGTGTGGGGCACCGGCACCTACGGCTACAGCGAGGCCGATCTCTCCATGTTCTACAAGAACTACGACGTGGCCGGCAACGTCTCGAACGTGCGCATGCTCGGCTACGCCGGCGTGCCGAACGGCGCCAACTGGGGCGAGGCGACGCTCGACGTGCAGTACATCTCGTCGATCGGCCTCGGCGTCGCGACCGTGGTCGCCAACACCGACAACGCCACGAGCTCCGAGTCGAGCGGCGGCTTCGGGCCGGGCTTCCTCGAGTTCGCCGTCGCTCTCGCCAACGACCCGTCGCCGCCGTACGTCGTGTCGCTGAGCCTCGGCAGCCTGGCGTACGACGCGTGCGACCTCATGTGCCGCCAGGCCGCCGCCATGGGTGCCGCCTCCTACTCGGCCTGCACCACCTACGTGCAGGCGCAATTCCAAGTGTGCATGTACGACTCGCAGATTCAACAGGATCGCATCAATACCGTACGTCGACAACCCCATCACCATCTCATTTCATCTCATTTGATTGTACTGACGATGCATCATCATCGTCTCGTGTGTCCGAGTAGGAATTGATGAAGGCCGGTTTGCGAGGCGTCACGATCGTGGCTGCTGCTGGCGATGGCGGCAACCACTTTAGCTTCGGCGCCTTCTCGCCCTTGAACCCGCTCGGCCGTGTGCTGAACGAGATCAGCTGCAACTACACGCTGCCGACCTTCCCGGCCTCGTCGCCGTACGTGATCGGCGTCGGCGGCGTGCAGATGGTCACCAACAGCTCGAGCGGCACGCAGTATCCCATCGGCTGCTCGGCACAGACCGGCGGTGGCATCACGGGCGGCTGCGGCTTCTCGTGGGTCTACGCGCAGCCGTCGTACCAGGCGGCGCAGGTCGCCTCGTACCTCAAGTCCGTGTCGTTCGGCAACTTCAACGCCTCGGGCCGCGCGTATCCCGACGTCTCGGGCATCGCGTCCGGCGTGCCGACCATCATGGCGCTCAAGCAGGTGATCGTCGGCGGCACCAGCGCCTCGACGCCCGAGGTCGGCGGCTTGATCTCGCTCATCAACGACCACCGCCTCAACAACAACCTGCCGCCGCTCGGCTTCCTCAACCCGCGCCTCTACCAGGCCGCCGCCCAGCGCTCGGATCTCTTTGTCGACGTCACGAGCGGCTCGTCGCGCTGCGGCACCGACAAGTGCTGCAACACCGGCTTCGAGGCGCAGGCTGGCTGGGACGCCTTCACCGGCTTTGGCAACCCGCTCTTCCCCGGCTGGTTGTCGGCCTTTGGTGTCGCACCGTAAGCCAACCAACCACATCAACAATCTCACTCAATACATTCATTCATTGTAACTGTCACCTGCCAACGGTTGATTGCGTGGATTGACGAGTAGGTTGATGGCGATGATGGTGCTGGTGGTGATGCATAACGACGAGGCCCACAAGAGAGCGAGCGAGCCAACAGAACACCAAGGCGATTGGCCTCGCGACGAGATAATTACACTCGCAACAGCTGCAAGTAGTTAGAGAACGTGATGGCGATCCAGGACGGATGTGCCGCCGACCACTGCAGCTGGTTGATCTCGCCGCCTGCGCGGTACGCCAACGACGGGTACTGGATCGGGTTCGGGAACGGGCTCAGGTCCCAGATGAGCGCTTGCTTGTCGTCGCCGGCCGTCGTAATGTGGCACGCCGAGTGCGGCGCCCATGCGAGCGAGTTGATCGTGGCGCCGTGATGGCCCTGCAGCTCGGCCGCCGGCTTGGCTGGATAGCGCGTGTCGAGAATGTAGCACGACGGGCAGTCCATGCCGATCGTGGCAATGTAGTGCTCGTCCTGCTTGTTCCACGCAAGCCGCAGCAGTGGCGTGTGCTGCGGTCCCGGGTTCTCGTACAATATCGTCGATTGGTCAAGGTTACGGAGATCGAACGTGCGCAGTGAGCCATCCGCACCCACTGACGCAAAGATGTCCTTGGTACCCCAACTTGCAAGTTAGTGGATGACGAGGTCGATACAAGGAGCTCGCACGCTCTCTCTCTCTCTCTCTCTCTCGCATACCGGATGGCGCGTCTGAAAGCCAATGTCGTAGACCTCGGCATCGTGTGCGATCACCTGCGTCTTGACTTGTTGTGTCTCAACGTCCCAGATGGTACATGTGGTGTCGATGCTGCTCGTGCCAATGATACTGCGCTCACACACACACACACCGATCAATCAGGTTCCCATTCATGGTTCGGCAGTTTGCCCGCGTACTTTGGATTGAACTCGTTCCAATCGAACGACGTCAACGGAGCACAGAACTTGAACTCGGCATTCTTGTTCTGTAGGACCACCCCCATACCGAACGATATCCATCAGTCATACTCGACAAGCTCAGCAACATCGAGCGAACGAGAGAGACATCATCATCATCGAGCTATCATCATACGTTGTCGAGCAGACACTTGGGCTTGGTCTTGCCATGGCCAGGAGTCGTAGGCACCTGCCAGATGCGCAGGTAGTCACCCGAGGTCGCCACGAGGTCCTCGTGCGCTCCTGTCGTGTCAGGGATCCACATGATCTTGGTGGCTGGGTACGGATGCTGCTCCCCATCAACATCAACAACCATCAATCACACGCAATCTATCATCAGATATCTCTCTCGCTCGCTCGCGCGGGCCGGATATCGACGTACGTCAAAGGCGCAACACTCTCGAAACGAAGCCGTGCCTTCGTTGAGTTGGATGACGCGGATCGAATTGGTGTAGTCCTCGATGAAGCTGCCGATCGCCAGACGGAACGGCTGGTCCTGCGCGCGCCGAGCAACGTCGTGTTCACACCACGTGTGAGCGAGCAAGATCTCTAGCTCTCTATATGTCTCTAGGCAGCAACGTACTGGACGCCGACTCCAGTTCATCGCATAGATGGTGTCGGAGAAGATATACTCGTATATCTCCGTGTCATCGGGAGGTTGCTCGCCTGAACGACATCGATCAGCTCGAGATGGCGATCGAGATCGCGAGTGGACGTTGTTGTGGGTCATCGTCGTACCGCTCATGGTGATGTATTAGCTGCTACGACAAGAAATATGAGAGGTACCGAGGTGAGGGAGAGAGAGCGAGGGAGAGCGAGAGAGAGCGAGAGAGCGAGGGAGAGCGAGAGAGAGCGAGAGAGAGCGAGGGAGAGCGAGGGAGAGCGAGAGAGAGCGAGGGAGAGCGAGGAGAGCGAGAGAGCGATGGCACGACGACGAAGGCAGCAAGCGAATGATGACGATGAGCTCTCAACTAGAGCGATTGACGATGACTCTCCAGCGGTCGGTCAACACGATAACCGGAAGGTGGTGGGTGGTGCCACGTTTATACTTACTATTCGGAAGGGATAGATAGGTAACGGAGTGGCTCGGTGGTTGTGGGGCTACAAGCTGGCACACGCGGACCGAGGATCACGACGATGTATGGATACACGGGGCGGAATTGGTGTCGGATATGGACAAGTACGCGGCCACGGATTGCCGGCGATTCAGCGGCGACTATCGGAAGGAGGCGGCGGTTTGGGCTTGCTTGGCGATGATGATGACGATGATGGCGGCAGAGCTCGTGGCGCCACCGGCAACGCAGAGTACAGGAGCGAGCTGCTTGATGTGGTCGCGATAGCGGAGGAGGTGTTGGAACTGGAGCTGGAGGAGGCCGATCGTGTCGCGGTGCCCTTCGATGATGGTGGAGCTGCAGCAACAGCAGTATGGGTCGATCTGCTCGAGCTGCTGGTGCTGGATCTCGTCGAAGATGTGGTGGTAGTTGTGGTGGCAGAAGAGGCGACCGACATGGTCAAGGTCGAGGTGGTGGTTTGTGGCGGCCCCGTTGGTATAGCGATGGGCTGTGGCGTTGCGACGAGCGGCTCTCGCTTGCGCTGGAGCTCGCGCACCCACCGTGAATCGTGCACACTCGAGTACTTGACGATGAATGGGTGGTTCTTGAGCACGGCTGCTGATGGCCGCTGATTCGGGTCCTTGATTAAGCTGTATCGTACACGATCAGCATTCCGAGCCATATGAGCCACATTCCAACGAACAAGCCTCACGCTCCCTCGCGCCCACACGGCTGCGTACCACAGATCGATGAGCGATTGGAACTCAGCCGAGTATGACGGTGGCAGCTTGGGCGGTTCACAGTTCTGGATCCACTCGAGCAGCTCGAAGAACGTCAACGAGCCGCCGCCCTCGCGTGTGAAAGGATATCGGCCACACGCGCATTCCAGCAGCGTCATTCCGAAGCTCCAAATGTCCGACGTGATCGTGTGCGAGTTGCCAGTGATTCGCTCCGGCTGCCGAACCATCAACCACAGACAGTCAATGCCAGACTGGCTCACACTCTTCTCGAGCGGGCGTGTGTGCGCGCTTGCTCGGTACATACCGACATGTACGTGATGGTACCGACAAAGGTTTGCGCCTTGCCGATCGTGTACTCGAGCCGACCGACGACGCCAAAGTCGCACAGCTTCACGTGACCGCGAGAGTCGAACAACACATTCGATGGCTGTCGATCCATCAGTTCATCGATCGAAGCAGGACGTGAATTAGAAGTGCCTCATCTCAACCTGTTGTTGGAGAGCGAGCGAGCGAGCGAGCAAGCAAGCCAGTGCGCCAAGTACCTTGATATCCCTATGTACAATGTGCAGCTCCTTGTGAATGTACTCGATGGCATCGAGCAGCTGCAACGCCATCTTGCCGAGGATCGGCTCGGGAATGCCCTCGGCGCCGACCTGCTTGATAATGTCCTCGAGCGTGCCACCGTCCATGTACTCGAGCACGATGCTTATCTGGCCCTGCTGATAGAAGGCGCCGAGGAACTCGACGATGCCTGGGTGCGAGCATCGATGCAGCGTGCGCAGCTCCTGCAGCACCTTCTTGCGCAGGTCCTCAGCCACGTCCAGCGGAATCACCTGAGAGAGATCGCCAGCGACTGTCAACCGATCGAGCCATGCAGGCATCGAGCGCTCGGCATCGTCAGCGCGCGGCCGCGCCGCCTCACGCACCTTGACCGCTACGGGAGTGCCGGTCGGAATGTGGATCAGGCGCTTGACGACGCCCGAGGAGCCCGCTCCGAGAACGACGCCAGTGTCCTGCAGCTCCGAGAGCGACGAGATGATGATGGCGCGCTCTTTGCTCCGCTTGGAGACGGCTGGCGAGCTGCTGCTCGTGGTGCTGCTGGTGGCGGCGCTTGGTGGCAGAGGCTCGCTCGCGTCGCCAGCTCGTTCATGCTCGCTCTCGATCGATGATGATGAACCAGCCGAGAAGGAGCCTATCGAGAGAGGCCGGCGACGAGGCGATAATGTGGTGGCCGATGCTGCTGCAGCCGCGGCTATCGCTGCCTCGGCTGCAAACAATGACGATGTTGACGACGAGGTGGCGGCAGCATTCACCGTGAGCGGCCGCTGCGATGCCACGAGCGCAGCGATCGATTTGCGACGAGTGGCGGAGATCGGAGGTGATGTGGATGATGTGGAGTCTCGTGGAGGCGATGGCATTGGAGGCGGCAGCGACGAGAGCGGCGTCGGTAGCAGCCTCGACGATGACGACGATGATGATGATGATGATGATGATGATGATAATGATGACGATGGGGAATCGCTGCTCGCTGGACGTGGCGGAGTGGTCGCAGTAGCAGAGTAGGTTGGCAGAGACACGAGATGCGATTGGTGTTGTTGATGCGGATGCTGTTGCGGTTGCGGGGCGCCGCCGCCAGGAGGCGCAGGAGTAGGAGGGAGGCCCGAGAGTAGCGAGGCGATGTTGGCCGAGTTGAACGAGCTCGAGTCGGTGAACAGCGCCCCGGTCTGGCTCAGCTGCACGCCGTGCTCGTAGAACGTGCCGCTCGGTGTACTGTCGCGACATATCCCAGTGAGCGAGTGAGTGGGTGGGTTTGGGGGCGACAGTGGCGGGATGCGTACACATTGTAGGCTGTGGCTGGCGGTGGCGATAGCGAGAGCTTGAGGTTGGGGCGAGTTTGTCGCGAGGCACACATTCGCGACGACGACGACGGCACACACGCGCGCACGCAAGAGAGCGTATTACAAGCGTCCCTTGTTAGATATCGCGAGAGGTAGAGGTAACGCCCACCAGATAGATAGATAGATCACGACAGATAGATTGAGTGATTGATAGAGTTAGTTAGCAGGTGGATAAATTGGTGTCGGACGGGTGCTGGTGATGGCGAGGCAGCGAGGGCAGCGAGCGAATGACGACGACGAAGCAAAGAGCACTAACCACCACCTCACCATCCCGTGATATCTCGCGTCCTTCCCTTGTGCGTGGTGCCTGCCTCACAATCAAGTAACAGTACGTTGCATGAATCTCACTCACTCACTCGCACTCTCTCACTCTCACTCTCTTGTGAAGATCTCGATGATGATGTGTGTGGTATTTTTACGACGATGTGAAGCCAAAATAGCCACCGCTGCCTGCGTGTCGGTTACTCGAATGCACGAATCGAGATAGAGATTTCTCGCTCCATCGATCTCTTCAATATATCAGTATCGCGCGGCCAACTGCGGCAGTGGCCGAGCATACAATACTATTCACACAACGATAGAGACAAAGACAATAGAGAGAGAGTAGAGTGATTCAGGCCTTGGCACGGAATGCGTGCTTGCGGATGTACTCGTGTGAGTACTGCTCGAGCGTGCTGCTCAGTTGCTGCCAGATCGGCATCATGGCTGCTACGTCAGCGATCGTTTGCGCCGACTCTGCGTACGTCTCGGTGGCGAACAGCAGCGCTTTGTGGTTGATCTTGCTGCGGAGGTGCCACACGAGCTCCTTGACACGTCGCTCCAAGTCAGCGCGTGCTCCGAAGCATTGCTGCAGGTGTGCATGCACTTGCGTGCGCAGTAGCGCGTTTCTGGCGAACACCTGGTCGAGCTGCATGATGGTCAGATGAGCACGCAGACGAGCAAGACGAGCACCACCACAAAAGACGTACGATAGGACTGCAGTGAAAGTCCACCGAGGACAAGGGAACGTCACCAAAGCCAAGCGCCGTCACCTTGGTACAGTTGATTGGCGTGTGTACTTGTGCGTACACGTGGCTCAGGTACGCCATCCACTGATGGGCCGCACTACCGCCTGCCTGCTCGGCGCCACTCGGCACTGGCAGGTACGGGAGGAAGGCGGCACCCTGGCGGTACTGTCCAATGTCGGGCGGCGGCTGGGCAGCTCCTCGCAAGCGGTCGAGCCAGATGGCGGCGTAGTCGTGCATCATTTGCACGTCGCACTTCATGCCTGAACAGAGCGGGGGCATTAGGCGAGCGATGAGAGACGATACGCACACGGCAATGCCGTACCTCCATAGGACGCCCGCGCCAATAGCGAGCGAACCAACGTGCGTTCTCCAGCGCCACGGAGCGCCGACGCCACGTCGGCAAACGACGGCGGCGCCACGATCGGAACGTGGTCGGTCGGCAGCGGGTCGCGTACTTTGACGGCCGCCAGCTCGTACACGACCGTGAGCAACAGATCCACGTGCCTGGCCGTCAGGCGGAACGGCGATTGCACGTTGGACACGGCGGCCGTTAGCCACACGACGATCGGCAGCGCCGGATGCAAGATCGCGTCCTCGAGGCAAATGACGCCAAGGCGGCGCACAAAGTGCGGCACGCTCTCCTTCATCAGCGCAAAGGCGCTCCTTACTGCCGGCCACGCACGGCCGAGGCGCACGTTCTTCTGGAGGATGCTCTTGAGCAGCGACACTGGGTAGCGAAGCTTGGGTCTGCGAGCCAGCACACGTCAGCGCCCAATTCAATCACGAGCGGAGCGGTGCGCTTCCTATCGATGACGTACGTCTTGGAGCTCGGGTTATTGTACGGCAACGTGGGATCGTGGAAGTTAAACTCGCGCACGTTGAGCTCAGTCGCTAGAGCACTCCCAACCACCAAGTCATCGGTACGGAAGACGGCCAACGCCTCGATGCCATCAGCAGCGGTGTCCTTCAAGCGCACACTGGTGCACCACTTGTAGACGCGAGGTGGCGGTGACGGCGGCCGGTACGGAGGCGGTGGCGGCGCGAGCGGCATGGTGACGTGAGCAGTTGCGTGTGCTTGCAAGGTCGGCTTGCCCTTGGCTGTCGAGAAGCCTTGATTGATCTCTTGCGATGATGAGGATGATTCGGTGATATCAGAGGAGATCTTGCTCGCTGCTGCTCGGAGCTTGTCTTCGGCAATCGTGATCGGCTTGCCCTTGGCTGTCGAGAATCCTTGATTGATCTCTTGTGATGAGGAGGATTCGGTGATATCAGAGGAGATCTTGCTCGCTGCTGCTCGAAGCTTGTCTTCGGCAATCGTGATCGGCTTGCCCTTGGCTGTCGAGAATCCTTGGTTGATCTCTTGTGATGAGGAGGAGGAGGAGGAGGATTCGGTGATATCGGAGGAGATCTTGCTCGCTGCTGCTCGGAGCTTGTCTTCGGCAATCGTGATCGGCTTGCCCTTGGCTGTCGAGAATCCTTGGTTGATCTCTTGTGATGAGGAGGATTCGGTGATATCAGAGGAGATCTTGCTCGCTGCTGCTCGGAGCTTGTCTTCAGCAATCGTGATTGGCTTGCCCTTGGCTGTCGAGAATCCTTGATTGATCTCTTGTGATGATGATGATGATGAGGATTCGGTGATATCAGAGGAGATCTTGCTCGCTGCTGCTCGAAGCTTGTCTTCAGCAATCGTGATCGGCTTGCCTTTGGCTGTCGAGAATCCTTGATTGATCTCTTGTGATGATGATGATGATGAGGATTCGGTGATATCAGAAGAGATCTTGCTCGCTGCTGCTCGGAGCTTGTCTTCAGCAATCGTGATCGGCTTGCCTTTGGCTGTCGAGAATCCTTGATTGATCTCTTGCGATGATGATGATGATGAGGATTCGGTGATATCAGAGGAGATCTTGCTCGCTGCTGCTCGAAGCTTGTCTTCGGCAATCGTGATGGGCTTGCCTTTGGCTGTCGAGAATCCTTGATTGATCTCTTGCGATGAGGAGGATTCGGTGATATCAGAGGAGATCTTGCTCGCTGCTGCTCGGAGCTTGTCTTCGGCAATCGTGATCGGCTTGCCTTTGGCTGTCGAGAATCCTTGGTTGATCTCTTGTGAGGAGGAGGATTCGGTGATATCAGAGGAGATCTTGCTCGCTGCTGCTCGAAGCTTGTCTTCAGCGATCGTGATCGGCTTGCCTTTGGCTGTCGAGAATCCTTGGTTGATCTCTTGTGATGATGATGAAGAGGATTCGGTGATATCGGAGGAGATCTTGCTCGCTGCTGCTCGGAGCTTGTCTTCGGCGATCGTGATTGGCTTGCCCTTGGCTGTCGAGAATCCTTGGTTGATCTCCTGCGATGATGGCGCGGGTGGGTTGCTTTCGATCTCCATCTGCGATGCTTGCGCTTGTTCGCGTTGCGCAGAATACAACAGGCTCGCTTCGAGCACCGCGGCATCATCGTCAAAGTCGTCGTCAAAGTCTTGGACGAACGCCGCTTGTTGGTGGGCGAGGTCCGGCTCATCGGCTTGGTCCTCGTCCTCGTTGTCGAAAACGCTCAGTAGATCATCGATGCCGTCGTGGTCGTCCCCGTCGAGATCACCCTCTTCGCCAGGAGCATCGACGACCGCCGTCAGCGCGTCAGCGCGCCAAGCCACCGAGGCGGCAGTGTCGAGGAGCCAGAAGCACGCCCAGCGAGCAGCGTTGGGCGAGAGCACGAGCTCCACCGCCTCGTGCAGCACCTTGAGCGGCTCGGGCTCGGGCGCCAGGCGAAGCGCCGGCTTGGTGCGCTCGGCGTAGCGAAGCAAGTCGAAGGCGTTGAGCTGCGCGCTGCCATTGGCGCCGTGGTTGTCGAGCGCAGCGGCCGTGATGGCGGTGGTGGCATCAGGGGGAGGAGGAGGAAGAGGCGCGTCGGCCTCTGAGAGGGCTGGAGGAGGCGACTCGGGCACCGGTACGCAGCCGTGATCGAGGTGGAAGTTGATGTTGTACACCAAGATCGAGCGAAAGCACACGGGGCAGTCGACGAACAACCTGCGCACGTGCGAGTGAGTGGGTGAGTGACTGCCTGTGGGCAAGAGCACCTCGAGCGAGGCTGCGTACTTGGGCCGGCGAGGTTGCAGGCGATCCTGGAGGCACGTGGGGGACATCTGCACAGCGATCATGCGGTCGTAGCTGGCCGACGCAGGCGAAGAGCTCCAGTACGCGGTCGACGAACTGCCTTGCGACGACGACGGCGACGCTTGCTGCGAGGAGGAGCGTCGAGCGCGCTTGGCCTGGCTACCGTCACCGAGCGAGGGCGAAGGCCGCTTGGTGCCACGCCTCTTGGTGGGAGACGACGACGGCGAGGCTGTGCCAGCCGACTCTTGCGACGACGAGGCCGAGGCCGCGGCAGCCAGCATCATGGTGTCGAACGCCGTAGTGGCCGTAGTGGTCGCACTCGCGTGGTACCGCTGCGGTGATACCATGGCATCGAGTGGCGACGGTTCTTCGGATTGAGAGAGGAGGAGCTCGTCGCTCTCGTTCGTTCGGGTCTCGTGGTCATGCTCGTGCTCGAACATACTGGCGGCGGGAAGGCAACGATACGAAAGAGATCAACAAACGAAGGAAGGAACGAACGAAGGAAGAAGAGAACAGCAACACACGAGAATTTTTCCTGGACGAGATTGAGTTCGAGGTATTGATACTAAGCCCACGTTGGTCTATCGACACATACTTGAGAGGCAAGTGCTTGTCGCGTTACTGTTCTTTCGTCTCTTCGCTCGCTTCGATGATGGTGCTCGTGCGGCCTTTGCGCGTCGAGATCGAGCCCAAGGGCGCCGGGGAGTTCAGCGAGCCGTTCACCGTGTCGTGGAGCTATGAGACTACGGTACCGATCGAGCAACATCGCTGGCGTGTGTGGTACACGGTCGATTATGCGTTCTCCAAGCAGCGCGCTGGTATGTTGGCTCGTTGGCTCGTTGGCTCGCTGATTGACGCCGCATTCGCCGTCACGTAGATCTGTCTGCCGATGTGAACGTCGTGGCCAACCCACACCAAAGTGGCACGTTCACAGCAACCGCCAAGGTTCGTTTGCTCGTTCACTCGAGGCGCACCAACGCTCGATCGCTAACCGCATCCTCCGCACCAGCTCGCGAACGGACTCGGCGACGCCAGCCACATCGACTTTGAGCACCGCAACAACTTTTCGACTCTCAACTTGGCATTCGAGAGCGAGCAACCCGACGATCAACCTGCTCCTGAGCCAATCGTGCTAGGCGTGCACATTATGCTGAACGAGAAGCTCGCGCGCCTCGAGCGCCTCGTCATGATTCCACCGACGCTACTGCGCGAATGAGCGGATCTCGTCCCGACCGACTGTATTCTATCCATCGATACACAATCATGCATCTCAGCTCATCTCTTCCTGTTCTTCTTGTTCTTGTTCTTGTTCTTCTGCTTCAACGAACCAACGTCGAGTTGGTAGTACTGCTGTGGTGGCAGCTCGACTTGCTCCCACCACGACCGCTGACCTGGGCGGATCTCGTACAGCACCGCACGTATTGCCGTTGGCTCTCCAGCGATCGGCATCACCAGAGCGCGAACGTGAGCGTTGCGCTCGTTGTGTGCGCCGAGCAGCGCCGCCATGAGGCGCTCGAACCACAGCGGGCGGATGTGAAACTGCGAGCCGGTGCGTCGGTAGTCGAGTGCCAGTCTCGTCAGTGCGAGATCGAGGCGCGGCCACGAGCCGAGGACCGAGTGTGGTGCACGGCACGTCAGTGGCTTGTAGCGCCACTGCACGGCGCGCCAGTCGACCGATGCATCGGCGGCGGCCACGGCTTCGAGTGGTGCCGTGGTGTACTCGAGCGCCAACTCGAGGCGCTTGTTGAACAGCACGGTGGCGTGCGAGTGCTCGGGTGCCAGGTAGCTGCCCACGAGGTGCCACAGCGATTGCAGCCGTGCTGGTACGTGCACTTGGCCGCGGAAGCAGAGTGCCAGCGGCACCAGCGCCACCAAGGCCTGCATGGTCGCGAGCAGCACCGCTGCCGCCAGCATTGCAGATACGGCCCAGTGCTTCTCGTTGGCGGTCCATGAGCTCGCGACATCGCTCGCTGTTGAGTGTCCGGTGACGCTCCGGAAGGCCACGATCGGCCACGAGGTTTCGAGCAGAATCGCGAGGCTCGCTGCCTGCACGGCGAGCGATCGATAGCCGCAGCCGGTGCACGCCAGCTCGAGTGCCACGAACGCCAAGCGCAACAAGAAGACCGCCGTGCGTCCTTGCGGCGCGAGAGGCACCAGCAGCAGGAAGACTGACGGCCCGTCGACCACCAGCAACAGCAACGACATGAGCTTGAGCAGCGGTTGGGCGACGCGCGAGCGAGCGAGCACCAACGAGCTCGTGGTCGGCAGCGCTTGCGATGTGAGGAGGCTCGCGGCCGCCGACATGTCTTGCCAACGACCGCCGTCGAGCCACTTGTGGATGGCCGACGCCAGCGACTCGCGGAACGCAAAGCACCGCACGAACAGCAGCGCCAGCCACGAGAGCGACGGCGCCACGAGCACGCTCAGGGACACGGCGCTCATCAGCACGCCCAGCGCCACCATCATGCGATCGGTGCGTCGCTCGAACGGGCCCATGACGGCTGCTATCGACGCTGCGATCGTCGTCACGACGAACCACAGGCAGCAAGCGATGATCGAGAGCCATTCGTGCACGCCCGACGACGATGCTGATGATGTTGATGCTGCAGCCAGCACCACGAGCGCGATGCCGCTGGCGACACCGAACGAGCAACACCAGCCGAGCACCGTATCGCTGCACGAGAGGCCATGGTAGAACACACTCGGATGTGCGAGCACCATACGCGCACGCGACCATCCGAGCCTCGCGCTCTTGCGTTCGAGCAGCGCCGCAGTATCGCGCGCCGGAGCCAGACCGTGAGCGCCAACGAGCGCCACGAGCTGCCAGCGCCACGCCACGAGATGGCATACCATACACGCTGCCACGGCACACTCAACCGCTCGCCAAACAACGAGCGACATGATCCATCCACACTCGGATCGCGTCGGAGAACAACGACGGCGACCTTGAAGCACGAGTGAGGCAGCGTGGGTTAGTGAGAGAGTGGGAATGTTGCACGGAGCAATCAAGCGGTACTGACAGCCCAGCTCTCAGGACTCAGAGGTCCATACGCGGCAGGCTGGCACCAACGAAGCCCACCACAACAATTCACCCAATGTACCCAATAACCCCCCAATAACCCAATGTACCCAATAACCCCCAATACTAACCAATAGCTAGATCGCGCGCGCGCGAGAGACCTTGGTAGAGTAGCCTCCCTCGCAGAAGAGCTCCACAGTCGGCAGCAAGTTCCCTTCTGTCTTTGTCGCTCTGCCATTCCTCTCGCTCCTCGCTCTCCGCTCCATCTCCGCTCCATCTCTCACGCTCGAGTTTGCTTGGGTGGTTGGCGCCCCTCCCCACTCCACCATCATGGAGCAGTTCTCTCGCCGCATGGCGATGGCTCGCAAGTACGTCCAAACCCAACCCAACCCCAACCCCAACCCACGCGCAAGATACTCATCCGCCAGCGCAGATATTCGACCTCGATCGTTGCCGGAGCGAAGGGAGCGCCTCGAATAGGCTCCTCGACACATATCTTTGAGCACCTCCTAGTCGTCGGCCTGTCGCCTCGCGGAGGCCAGGATCCAAGGATATTGTATCAATACCCGCCAGGCACGAGGTATCAATCAATATCTATCTCTCAATATCAATATCGCTGTTACTCGAGATACTTACTGAGTGCCGCCTAGTCGCAAGTACTGCGACATCGACATCGCTCCGTTCTGCTTCCCGTACGGCGCATCGACCTTCCTCATCCGACGAACGAACTCATTCACGGCGCTGAACGAGGTCGTCTTCGGCCAAGTACGCAACTGCTGCTGCTGCTGCGCGCGTGTCTGTGCCTCGTTGAAAGAGCTCTCCTGCTCGTGTATTGATACATCGACATCGATATCGATATCGAACGCCGGCGAGTAGCAATCGACAGCAGAGACTGCCGCCAACTCGTTCGTGTTCTTGTTGAACTCGGGCGAGGAGCTACATTATGGAGTGTGCGTCTACTCCAACGAGCTGGTCTCGGTATGCATCGATATCAATGACTATCGTACTCTCGCTCGTCGACTGATTGTTTGATTGATAGTCGCTTCCGAGCTTCGCCGACTCGGAGCTCTACACTCTACCGAGGAGCGCCGAGCGCGGCAGCACAGAGAGCCCACGTAGTCAAAGCGAGGAAGAGATCGATCTCACTCGCGAGGATGGCAG
>Ga0209935_1003064_pt1 | contig 18251 bp, 29 predicted proteins | sample ThiBio_1000_plan_2_FD_183958 | JGI IMG/M metagenome (GOLD analysis project Ga0209935, IMG submission 183958) | Wastewater bioreactor microbial communities from Cape Town, South Africa - Thiocy_cont_1000_plan (SPAdes) | ecosystem: Engineered > Bioreactor > Thiocyanate-remediating >... | reverse complement strand
GCAGCGTACTCTGCGTGTGAATAGCGAGAACGCTATGCCACACTGCCGACACGTTCCCGAGTCTTTGTTGGGCTCCCAATTCGCCTTCGGAGCACTGGTATCCATTCAAACTCGCAGTGTACACATACGAACACAAGTGGGACGATAATAAATATGATGATGACAACAGTGATAATAATGGGGGTGCCCTTGATAGATTAGATCCGATTGATGGATGGATGGATGGATGGATGGATAGGAGGAGATGCGTGCGCGGCAGCAGCAACAAACAACTGATTCGCTCGACCGTTTGGTTTCGGTGTTTCGGTGTTTCGGTGTTTCGGGTACCCGCGGTTCTGGAGGGTCCGGCGAGATAATACAATCGATGGATCGATGGATGGATAGCTGGGTGGTTGGTCGCGGTGGTCGCGAGGGAGGGACTGAGACGGATTGAGGGATATCGATCTCATGGACCATGTGAGAGTCTGACTGTGAGGCAGGTTGAGGTTGAGGTTGAGGTTGAGGTTGTTGACGCCATTCGTTTATCATCGCTCACGCATCAACAACAACATCATCAACAGCAACAGCAACAATATCTCTAGCGACACCAATCCACATACAATATCAACCAACCTTCACCATCACCAGCGTGTGATTCAACAATGGCTGAGCGCTCACCTGTTGAGGGTATGCGCCTTGGAGTCTGTTACAATGGTATGAGCGTGCTTGGATCTCCTGTTACAGATGATGCACCCGCTGATACAACTTGCATAGTATTCGATAGCGAGGAGCTACTCGAACAATCAGTGCGATCGATTCGAGCAGCAGCGAGTTTTGTTTGTGTAGTATATCAAACGATCTCGAACTTTGGAGCGCCATGCAATCCAGGCCTCGAGACCATGCTCACGAGCTTGGTGAGCGCCGGTCTCGTCGATGAGATCGTTCGTCTCGAGCCACAGAGTCCGATCGATGCGAAAACCAAACGAGCAATCGTCTCGAGATATGCCACGTACGTATCGATGCGAATCAACGAGTATCGGATCATCGATGCTTCGATCGGATTCGATTGGATTCGATTGGATTCGATTGGATTGACTGACTCTCATTGCGGCGGAATACGATGTCTGTGGCTCGATGTCGTGTACTCGTACTCGAATCAAACTCGAATCGAACTCGAATGGAATCGAATATCATATCGAGAACAGCGAGATCGATACTGGTGGACCGGCTGAACACATTGCTGAGCAGTTCATCAATGAGACCATGAAGCGTGAAGCAGGCCGACTCAAGTGTCTCGCTGCTGGATGCACGCACGTCATGTCGATGGATGCCGACGAGTTCTACATTCACGACGAGCTCGTCGCTGCGATGCGACTCATTCTGCAACACGGATACGAGGCTACGGCGTGTAGGATGCGTACCTACTTCAAGGAGCCGATCTATGAGTTCTTCCCACCCGACGACCTCAATGGAGTGCCGTTCATCTTTCTGCTGCGAGACGATCTACCATTCAAGGTGCGAGATCGATCGAATCCTGAGCTCGCGGCACTCAAGCTGCAGTGCCTCGAACGAGCGGCTTGGAAGGCGAAGGGTCTCAATGCGGTTGCTTGTTCGCTGTCATAGATGGTGGTGCCATCGATTCCGTATCTGCTGGATCCAACGCGCAAAGTCGATACCTCAGCCAAGTTCATCATGTTCGATCGATCGATCATCGAGATGCACCACATGTCGTTCGTGCGGCGCAACATCAGGTTCGTTTCATACATTGAATTCGATAGAGGAGTGAGCGTACGCAATCTGAATCAGATTGAGGATGCTGACGTGATCAACGCTGCTCTCGTGAATGTATCCAGAATGAAGCTAAGCAACGTGTCGAACCGAGCCAACTATACGGATGTCGATGAGTTCGTGCAGCGATTCGAAGTCTGGAGCGGGCCCGAGATGGGTGTCATCCATCCACATCCCTACATTGGTCGCTCATTCCACGAGGTATGCATGAGCGATTCGATGTCGTTTGGTTGGTTGCACTTGCTGAACCGAACCGACTGCTGCTCGATTGCTATCGATAGGTGCGAGTGGTACCCAACTTGTTTGGCGTCGACCTTAGGCGAGTGTGCGAGTATTGCTTACGCTCGAACAACAACGCCACCAAACGATGTGCACGCTGCAAGACCGTGTACTATTGTGGTGCTGAGTGCCAGCGAAAGCATTGGCCAACGCACAAGCCCAAGTGCAAGGCGACGCCATAACAGCCATGCACCCGTGGCTGTCGTACTCGCTTGTTCTCAATAGATACCCCCTTCCCTCAAATTATCATTTGCATGCCTCGTATGCTCGGAAACAAAGATCGATACGGTTTACTATGTACAGTCAAGCAAAGTCGGAGAGCACACGAAGAAGGTCGTCGCAAGCAATACACGATGGCTTGATGCGATGCGTTGCGATGCTCTATTGTGGAGATTGAGGCTGCTGCTGGTCGATCACTGGCGACGACAGGCGTAGACGTCGTTCGGCCGCTTCGAAGGCGCGTCTTCGGATCTCGGCCGGGTCCTCCTGGCGCACTGGTACAGGCGCGCTTGGCGTCGATGCCGATGTGCGGGCATGTGTTGTTGCAGTCGTAGCAGCTTCAGTCACCGAGCTGCTGGAGCCCAATGTCGTTGGTGCTGGTATTGTTGTTGGCGGTGTTGTGGTGTGTGTTGGATAGCTGAAGCTGGTAGAGGGTGTAGCTGGCGCCGCAGACGTGGTTGGCGCGGCTTGCATCTGCTTCTGCAGGAAGGTTCTGTATCACCGAGCCGAGCCGAGTATCGTGGAGTCAGCATCGATGAAGCACTGCACTGCACATGTAACATCAGCCGACGTACTTGCGAGCTTGAAGCATCATGGCCTTCTTGCGCTCAGCCAGCTTTTGTTGTCGCTCTGCAGCAGTTGCCGCGAACGTCGTATCAATGGGTGGCGGCGCTTCATCGAGCTCTGCTGCTGCTGCTACCGGAGCGGGAGACGACGCGACAGGGCGCGACATTGGCGGAGCTGCTTGAGTGGGCGGAGCGACTGGAGTCGGCGGTACGGCAGCCTCTCGTTGATACTGCATCCAGACGCGTGGTTGTTAACAAACGGCATGGTAGCGCAACACTGAGGGCTGGCAGAAAGCCGTTTCCGTACTGCTGGAATTCGGCCTTCGAGGATGTTGTCGATCGTGACGTGCACGGATCCACTATGTGCAAGGTCTTGGCGAATGACCGCCGGGGAGGCATCAGGGAACATGGCCAACACTTCCTGAATCTGTTGGCAACAACAACAACAACAACAGCACCACGCCCGAGAAGAACTGCTTAGCCGTCGATCTGGATGGTCAAAACAGCACACAGTGAAGCAGTACCATCTCGGGCGTCACAGGCAGAAGATCCACATCGTCATAACGGGCTCCGTCGTCGAATCGAGTTGCTGCTACCGGGGTTCTAGCAAACTGCGAGCGAGCGGGCGGAGTCGGTATGGCAGCAGCGGGCGCAGGTGTAGCTCCAGCAACCGGGGTAGGAGCGGCCGGCGGATTGTTGGGACGATGGGAGTCGAGCAGTACATGTCGACAGGTGGGACATGATGGACTGCGCTCGATCCATTGGAGAATGCAACCTCTGTTGTGGTGATGGTGATCGTCAGCGCTGATACTGCGCACGCAAGTAAGTACACGATCGGATACGTACTGATGGAAGATGTGTCCGCAAGGGAGGCGCTTAGCGTGCTCCATTCGGCTGTGGCAGATGGCGCACGAGTCATCGTATTCCACCAACTCCTCGGCCGGCACATCCTGATACCTGTAGGCAGATTGGAGGTGAGCGCGACACACACTCGACGGTTGCTGATACCATGATCGAGACGTACTGTGTATTCATCTCCTCGGCCAGCTTTCGATAGTTGCGATACGAGGTAAGCTTCTCACGAAGGTTGTTGAATACGATGCGCATGTTGAGGAACAACACGGCATCGATCAGTGTGAATGAGATGCCGTGCAGGTAGAGGATTTGCATGTAGTGGCCCAAGGTTGCGAGCAGAATCATCGAGTCGGTGATCAGCTGCATACACCACAGAATCGTTCGATATTGCGTCGTTAATCAAGCAGTTCGATCGAGATCGAGGTCGAGTGATGATCGTGCATGAATGAGGAGCATTGAATGAATATACCCGTGCGCGCATACTATGACGTACCTCCGTGTAGTAGATGTAGATGACACGCTGCTCCCACACTCCCTCTCCTCGCATCTCGATAAAGTGGATGCAGTACTTGATGAGAGTTTGCACGGTGTCGAGGAAGAGCGTGAAGCACTCGAAGGTGAGCAGCAGCAGCACCGAGGCGCCGGCGTCCTCGAACACAAAGATGCAGAACATGAACCAACAAATGTCCGACACCAACACGATCAACAGCAATAGAAGAATGCGTCGATAGGCTGACGGCGATGACGAGGTCGATGTTACCAGCTGCATCAGAGAGCGAGCGTTAGCACGAGTCTATCGAGAGCAAGAGAGAGAGGAGCACAAGCTCTCTCAATCTCGTTCGTACCCATTCGAAGCGATCGCGACACAGTAACGAAAAGATCTTGAGGAATCCGAGGATCGAGAACCAAGAGGTCCACACGAGCAGCTCGTGTAGATCGGGCTCGAGTATGGCGCCGACGAACACGATCTTGAACAGTATGTAGTTTAGCAGTCGGTCCGAAATGTTCTGTGCATTCGGCACGATGGTTGTGGTTGTGTGAGTGTGTGGGATATATCAGCATCGGAGATTTCTCTCTCAATCTCACACTCTCACGTTGCTATGCGAGATTGTGAGGTCGATAGACGAGGCAATCGTTGGACGACATACGTTGCGTTCGTCGGGTCGTAGCGGTCCGAAGAAGATGTACTGCGTCAGCTTACCGAGCAGAAACAACAGATTGTACTTCATATTGACCAAGACCTGCATGAGAGTGAGAGCCACCAGAGAGTGCGAGAGAGAGAGCGAGCGTGTGGCTCGTTAGCAAGATAAGCGAGTGGGCTTCGAGAGCTTGCGCAGCAATGAGCGATCTGGACGCACCAAGACGTAGAGCTTGGATTGGAGTAGATAGGCCAAGATGCCTGCCAGAGGCATATCGCCTTCTCGCGTCGCGGCGTAGGCATTGGCGACACATATCGCAGTCGCAGCGACACTGATCGTGGTGTACAACGTGGCGCTCACCATGATGCGGTTGAAGATGATGCAGGTGATGGACGACGAGCACGCGAGAGGGAGTATAGACGATGTATGGCTGTCCTATCTCTACTGCGGTACAAGAGAACCGGAGAGGAGGGAGAGTAGTTGATGGGGATGGGCGTCGCACCCACGCACGAGATAGAGAGATAGATGGGGTCTCGAGAGAGAGAGAGAGAGGTGGTTGGTTGGTCGTGTGGTTGCGGCGCAGCTCTCGAGGGACCGAGAAGGTGTACGGAAGCAGCCCCCACTCTCACAACCGATAGCAAGCAAGCGTGCTAGATAGATAGATAGCTCTTCAAGGTGTGGACCAAGACCAAGGCCCTTTCCTGGAGACAGTGATACCGCCAATAACGACGATGAGGATGATGCCCGTGCCGCTGCAGCAGGTGTTGATGGTGTTGATGGTGTTGATGGTGGTGCAGCGGCGAGAGGGCGAGCGAGCGACTGGCGACCTCGCTGCTGCTGCCCCGTCATCGCCACCCCGCGAGACCCCGGTCCGGACCCCGAGACTCTGAACCCAAACTCCCACCATAAATCCCTATCTCGATCCTCCCATCTGTCTCCCTACCGTCCGACACCCAACGAATCCACTCAAGGTGGTTCGTTGTTGAATGAAGGTCGACCTCGATTGGGGCTCGCTCCCGACCATCGGTGTGCACGTGCGATCTTCGGCATGTCTCGCGTGAATTGGTTCAGGAGCCTATCTATCGTGCCGGTCTCGTGCCTACTGCTGGGAGAACTGGCGTCCTCACACACCCACCCACCTACTCGCTCACTCACTAAGCCAAGGTGTGGTAGTGCCTCAGGATGCGAAGCTGATCGGTTAGGACTTAGGAACTGCCAAGCCAGCAAGATTCGGAGCTCGAAAGTTCTCATTTCGTTTCCATTCGATTGATTGATCGTGTGCGATCGATTGAATCATACAGCAGTCTCAAACATCGTCACCAACGCCACGGAACTTCAAGCATCCATGTATGAGTCGTTGATGGCCTGTGGCAGGTACTCGCAAATGTCGTCAAACGAGTAGGAGAGCGGCGCGAGGTCCGAGTTACGCAGCACGGTTGCCGTCTCCTTCTTGCCATCGCGCTCCATTAGCTTGCCGACCGTGCCTACGAATTGCAGATACATAACACAATGCAATGAGTAAAGACGCTCGAATCAATGGATAGGCAACAACGAGGCGTACCTCGATCACGACCACGAATCACCATCACGGTGCCTCCGGGCTTTGGAAGAGCAGTCTCCAACATGCGCTCCTTTACGTCGTCGAGCACCGTTCCGTTGGGGAGCATCACGATGCAGTCGGTGTTGCTCACGACATCGACGATCTTGGCTCGAGAGCGATAATACTTGCCGCTGCGGTAGCTCTTGCTCACGATGCGTACAGTCAGATTCGGTACCATCCATGTGCGTCGTTCTTCTTGTCGGCGACTTGATGATGATGATGAGGAACTCTTTCGGTCTCGATCTCGATCTCGGTCTCGGTCTCGATCCCGGCCTCGATCCCGGTCGTCGCGAGACCGCTTCTCGTGTTTGCTTCGATGCTTCTTGTGCTTCGATCCGCGGGAATTGTCACTATCCGAACTATCATCGGACGATGAGTCTGATGAGTCAGAGTCAGACGAGTGCTTGGCTTTCTTGCGCGACTTGGAAGGCCGATCATCGTCGTGGTCATCACGCTTTCGTTTCGATAGCGAGGAAGATGATGACGATGAAGTCGATCGGCCGAGCAGAGCGAGTGCCGGGTGCGAGGGGTCGAGGGTTTTGGGATTTAGTACAGAGAGATCCGATGGCTCAATGTCAGCGGTCTGGAGCCAACATGATAACAGGCTATGGTGAGTGCCATGTCGAAGCAGATGCACCACGGATGAAGCGACTCAACGTACCTCTTCACTCTCGAATTGTATGGTTACAGTTTGCTTGGAAAGGCCAACCACTTGTGCGTACAGTCCTTCATGAGCTATTTCAACACGCCACAAACAAATACATGCACATGAATGAAGAGGGAGTTAGTTACTTTGAATTGTAATAGTAGTGCATGACACACACAGAGGACCCTCTCGTTCGATCAATAACGTACGTCCAGCGACCACGACCACCAGCTGATGCATGCGCGGCATGTCCGAGTGCTCGTACACTCGTTCATCGAGCGTCTTCCAATTGCGCCTCTTGCCATCCTCATCGACTGCAGCGACCATTCGATTGCTCTTTGGTTCGGCTTCGCCGGGTCTTCGCTTGGCGGGCTTCTTGGCATTCCGATGGGCGGCTTCCGTGGCTCCCAAGCCCATACGATCGGGACGAGCAATGTACTCGATCGGTTTCACCACACTGCATCACACGAGAGAGGGAGAGAGAGGGTTAGAATGGCTGACTTTACGAGAGAGTCTGTGCGTGCGTGCGTGGCCTGGTTAGCCAATGGCGAGTGCGTACCGACGATTGGTGAGTCCGATCGGATCGCCCTCCTTCCAACCCATACCGAGCAACGATCCAATACCAAAATCCTCGGGTTTCACGCGCGAGTAGGCTTCCATCGATGGAGCATCTGGACGACTCTGTGGCACCATGCAAGCCACGATATCATGCGTGTTAGAATGAATACACATTCATGCGAGCAATCGATCGAGCAATCACACGTACTGCGACGTCGGCATGAAAGCGCTCCTCTTCGTCAGCGATATTCTCCAATCCAGAGATGGCATTACGACGGAGTATCGGTAGATCGAGCGGTGATGGAGCGACGGTCGTCGAGGAGTCTGCGGCGCTCGGTGTGGTGCGAACATCGACAGCGACTCGAGCATCGATCGAACTCGTAGCCGTCGGCTCAGCGACATGACCATTGCTCTCAACAACAGCATGTGCCTGGGGCTTTCGAATGTCCAGACCATACTTTCGAGGCGCGGCAGCGGCGGCAGATGATGCAGCGGCGTCGTCCTCGGCGTCCATGCGATCGATCGCGGCGCGAGCCTCATCGATGATGGCTGCTGCGTTGGAAGTCTTGCGACGACGTGCTTCGGCTTGGGCCTGTAGCTCGGCGATGCGGGCACGATACTCGTCCGTGGCCTCGAATCCTTCGAGTGGTATCACGACGGGACCCGTTGGCTTGCGAGGTTTGCTCCTGTCGTACCAAGGAGCATATGAGCACACGAACGTGATCGATCGATCCATATCTCGAGCCTCTGCTGCTGCTGTCTCTCTCGAATGTACCGCGACGTACCCAGTGATACGAGAGCCACTCATCGATACAACCTCCTCTACTCCTCCCATGGGATCATTGTCGTGAGTAGCGGCAGAGCCAATGGCATCAGATACTCGATTGATGCCACTGCTACTGCTACTGCTGCTCGATGTCGCTCGTGATGTTGTGCCTTTCAGTTGAAATGCAATCTTCACACCGGAGGTCGACGACACGGCTGACGTTGAAGTAGTAGTTGGTGGCAATGATGATGGCGATGACGATGTATGGTCCATGATTGTGTGTGGATAGATAGATGGATGGATAGGGAGGGAGAGGGAGAGAGCGATGTGAGCAGCGAGCGAGCAGTAAGCAACTGGCATCGAGGTGTGCTGGCGGCTGTCGACCTCCGCCACCCACAACCAAGCAACCAAGCAAGTACGTTACTCAGATAGCTCTAGGTGCTAGGAGCTCGATCTCGAGTTTGTGGTCTCGGTATAGAACAATAGACTTGATTGATAGACTTGATGATAATAACAAACACATTTACAAACAGCGGCCCGTCCTCCGCGAGGAACGAAGGATGGGCCGGTGCTCGTTGGCTATTCTTCTGGTGGTTGGGGGTGTTGGTGGTGGTTGTATTACAGTGGGCGATCGCTAGCAAGGAATATGGGCTCCGGGAGAGCTGCGATTGGTGCACGCGGCGGTCGTGGCGGCGAGGTAAGATACGTTGGCTCGTCTGGGACTGCTCGTGGCGAAGCAGGCGGCGTTCTGGACCGTGAGAGGCGTGGTGATTTGGGGCTCGTGTTGGTTGTCGGCGTAGCTAACGAGCGAGTACTGACGAGAGCCTGGGTTTGAGCATGAGGGATCGAGGCGGGAGCGAACGTTGATGAGGGAGAGGTGTTGGCAGTGGCAGTGGCAGTGGCATCAGGAGCAGCAGTGACGGTCGTAGCAGGAGCAGCGGCTTGGCGGTAACGCGTGATGGACATGCGCGTGGCGAAGGCCGAGGCGTTGATGTGGTCGGGGCATACAGTGGCTAGCTCGGCCATGCCAACCAAGGTGGCCTCATGCTCGGTACCCCAGCGGTAGCCGTATCGCGCGGCGTCGGTTTGCGGACCACCATAGAAGGTGCTGCGGTTGGTACGGATGCCAGTGAGGCTGAGCACGTCGTCGGTCCAGCCGGCGGCGGGAGGCTTGGTGGCAATCGGTACGGTGGTGAGCATCAATGGCGAGGTGGTCTTGGAGACGAAGCCGACGCACATGGCCAGGCGTTCGTGAGTGCGGAGCTCGTGGATCTCACGTTCGAGTGGCAAGCACGGCGCACCGGCCTGGCTGCACAGCAGCACCAAGGCAGCAGCAGTGCGCAGTGCGGCACAGTCGCCCAGCTGCGTGGCTGCAACGACGTTCCTCGTGTGCAGCAGCTGCATCTCGTAGCGCAGCGTAATGTTTCGTGCCGTGCGCTCGGCGAGTCGCTGAACAGCATCGAGCGCGTGGCTCGCAGCTGTCTTGCGCTGTGGGTTCTCGGCTTGGTACAAATACGCCGGGTCGGCGATGCTGCAGCGTCGGATCAACGGCTCAACGGCAGCCATCTGATGTGCAGCAATACTGGTGCCGGCGAGAGTCACCGAGAAGTCGCGCAAGCCCAAAGAGCGAAGATTGGGCGCCGTATCGGTGAGGCAAGATGGCGGCGATGAGGGCGAGAGCTCGCTTGGTGAGTTTGGCGAGCCGAGTGGCGGCGATGATGGAGGCGACGTGGTGGATGACGAGGACGGAGGCGAGGTGGCTGATGACGATGACGAAGACGAAGACGAGGTCGTAGTGGCTGCGGCGCCCAGGAAGACGGTCGGTGGCGCGTGGAGATAAGTTGACGATTGCCAGCCTCCTGGCGACGAGGGTAGCATGCTGGTTGGAACGGCCGGTGCCTCGTCGACGGTGCACGCGTGTCCGAGCTTACATAGAAGCAACAGTACGTGTAGCTGCGAGTAGACCATGGTATAGAAGGCACTTAGCAGCGTGTTGGAGAGAACGTGCTCCTTCTCGAGCGTCTCTCCGGCTTTGTAGTTGATCTTGTGCGTGAGCTCGCGGATGATAGCTTGCGAGGTCGAGATACTCGTGCGCAACGTCTCGAACGTCTCTTCGTCATCTTCACTCGGGCGCTCGGGAGTCACCAAACCTGCACGATGCATGGATGAGTGAGTGAGTGAGTGAGATATGGTGAGTGAGTGAGTGAGTGAGTGAGTGCTCGCTCGTACCACTGGATGTCGCACGCTCAGGAGAGAACGACGCAGACAGCGTTTTGCGACGAGCCATGATTTGCGTCATCATCTCGGGCGTGAAGCGACCAGCGGCTCGGGAACACAATCGACGAATGGCGACGACGTTGTACTGAAACTTGACGGCTCCGACGTCGAACTGCACATCGATACGATGACCAATCGCATTGCCTCGGAGTACGAGTTCGTTCACAATCTGTTGAATGTACGACGATAGCAATCGAATCTTGAGAGATTTGGTTCTGCATCGTGGTGTAGTAGTCAGTATGGCAGTCACTTGGAAGAGTAGTTTGACGTAGATGTCGTACCGCAACTCGATTCGTTGTCGCGATCGAACGGACACCACAGTGATGCGATCATACTCGATCGATTGCCGTTTGAGCTTGTCGGTGTGCGGATTCACATGGACATACTGTTGCGTGAATTGCAACACGGTTCGATAGTCTGTACATACCAGAGAGAGAGAGAGAGAGAGTGAGTGCACGGATCGGTAGAGAAGGCTGCTCGGCACACGTACATGATTTCGATTGGTTCTGGAGCACTTGAATCTCCACGGGAGCGCGAAAGTCGACCTTGGTGGGCGTGGCAGCCTGGTCGGACTCGGTCGCATGTACGACCACTGGCCGGTTCAACCAGAGATACTCGATGATGTTGCAAGCGCTCAGTGACGTCACGATCGGGAACTGCAAGACAAGAGAGGCATCAGCTAGCTTGCTTAGGTATTCGATTGATTGATTGATTGATTGATTGATTGATTGATTGATTGATTGATTGATTGATTGATTGATTGATTGATTGAAACGTACACAGGTCTGGGATTCGTCGGTAATGTCGAGTTGTCCCGAACCGAACCGAGCCGGACGCACTTCGGACATCATGTGAATCTGATCAAACGCCAAGCAATCCTGGAGATCACACGCATCACAGTGAGCCAGTTGGAGGACGCTGCTGGCACTGCCAAGCACACGGGAAGTCACGATACGATACCTGAGCCGCCTTGCCTTGGAAGCAAAGGAAGTTCTGTGTGATGAACAATCGACCTGTTGCTCCACCATACGCAGCAGCAACATCTAGCTCACGCAAGAGCCATCATGCATGAGTCGCTCATTCACTCACTCGCTCATGCGCGAGAGCGACATTGAGAGAGCAGCACTCCGTAGCGTACCATCGACCACCGCTTCACTCGTGGGCATCGAGCGGAACGCAGCACGAAACAATCGGTCTCGTTCCTTGACGGCGCTCTTGGCAGTATTGGGCTGGTCAGCGATACTAAGCACCACGGGAGCCGAATCAACCATGGCCGCTATTGTCACCACACGAACGCCATCAATCACATCAAATCAATATAAATCAATCGATCAATCAATGATTAATATCGAATATCATCAAGTGATGGAGCTCGGTGTACCATTGCGGTTGAGATCGCCTTCGGTGATGGTGAGATGGTTGGCTCGTTTGGTGAGGTGCTCCTCGAGATCAGCGAGCTTCAACATGACGTTGTGCTCCATCTTGGTGCGCAGACGAAGGAGTCGCGTGCTCTCTTGCTCGGCGATCTCGAGCGCATTGCGTAGCACCTCGACACGATGATCATCGAGTCGTTCGAGCGCTCGAGAGCAACTGTCTTGTATCGCTCGAATCTGTCGTGCGAGTTCCTCGGGAGCTACGTAACCGCTATACATGATTGGTAGTGGTGATTGGTGGTGCCGTGGTTTTTTGGTTTCGAACTGGAGATATCTTCAAATATCTATCAATCTATCTTCTGAGCCTCTATCTCGATGTCGATATTTACTCGCACACGAGACAGGATACTACCGCGCGCTACACACACATACACGCACACAGTACACCACACACTACACCCACACCAACACGGAGCCGCGCGTGCTGCTGCGAGCGAGCGAGCGACGAAACGAAAAAGGAACGAAACAGTCCAAGCAACGCGCCTCAAGAAGCAGCGAGAGAGAGAGAGCAGGAGAGCACGGCGGAATTTTCCTCTCTCCGCTCTGCTGCCGCAGCTGAGGATGATATGGCGCTACCGCCCACCCACACACGCCCGCCTGCTTGTGTGCTTGTGCGCTCTATGTTCATGCTGCTTACGGTTCTGAACTAACCCTGGTCACCTGTTCGTACTCGACCGACGACTTCCACAATATCATGATATTTGCATAGATCTGAAGTCTCACTCGATCGCTCGCTCGCTCGTAGTGTACGTTCCGGTATTGACGTGCTTCGCCCCAGGTCACCTTGGAAACGTGCCCTACATTTTACTTGTACGAACGAGCGAATGGTGGTGGTTGGGCCCAGCCGAGCTGGCCGTCGGGCGCAAGCAGCGAGTGCAAGCGGCGGTACAATGCTACAATGGTACGTTGCGTATGGGAGATGACGTGGGTGCAATCTGGTGGCGATCGGGCGAGGCTGCGGTCGAGGTTGGCGATGGTGCTGCCGACGACGACGACGAGGAGGACGCCGTCGCCAGTGGTAGACGCATGAGCCGCCGACAAGTGGCTGGGTCGAGAGGATACTGCAACAAATCGCGATTGCGGGTCGCCAGCTTCTTGAGCGTCGAGTAGACGTGCTTGGAGGGTTTGTCGGTGGCGACGTCGGCGCCGATGCCCCAGAGCGGCATGAGTATTTGGTACTTGTGCAAACGGTCGGCAAAGTCCGGAGAGGCCATCAGTTGCGGCGCCAACTCGGCGAGCGGCACCCCTCGCTCGGCCGAGAGAGCGCACAACGTCCATGCGCAAGTGTCGAACAACGAAGCCGGGCGCACCAGCTCCGACTCGTCGTCATACGGACTCGGACGCAGCGAGTAGCCACGGCCGACGCGATAAACGCGATGGTGCGTGGCGATGCCGTTCTCGCGCACGATCGCGAGCGTCAGCGAGTTGGCAAACTTGCGCGACAGGTAGAACACATAGGTTCCCGACGGGAGATGCTCGAGCGCCGCGTGTAAACTCGGCCACGACGCAAAGCCTACGAACGGCACGGCAGCAGCGCTCGAGTGACCGCCACCACTGCCAAACGTCGAGCCCAGCGTTACGGCGCCATTCGACGATGACGACGATGACGATGACGATGATGGCAACAGCTCGGCCTTGCGCAACAGCGTATCCTCGATCAACTGACGCACATATGTGCATTCGACGCTGTTCTGTGGCGCCAGTCCTCGAATGCCGTCATCGCGCAGTTGACGCGACACATCGAGCTCGTCGATCACGGCGTTGTGTCTCAGACTGCCGGCGAGTGCCAGCATGCCGCGCAGCGAGATAAAGTTGTTTTTGAGCTGCAGCTTCTTGAGCGAGCGATTGCGCACCAAGGCGCGCGCCAGATGCAGCGCTCCACGATCGGTGATGCGGTTGGCCTCGAGATCGAGCGTCAGCATCGTGGTGTTGCTGACCAAGGAGCGCGACAGAGCCGCCACCTCGTCGTCGCCAAAGTTGTGCACCAACGATGCGTTGAGTGGCGCCAGATATCCGGTGACGGCGAGGCCGACGAGCGTCGTGTTGGTACACAGCGCGTCGCACACCAGGGTCGCGAGTCGATCGGCCATCGGTATCGTATCGGACGCCACGTGTTCCTCGCCGCAGTAGCGTACGAACGTGCGTCGCTCGACCGGTTGTGCAAGCTGCACTCCTCTTGTCGTGTGATGATGTTGATGCGCCGTGCCATTGCTCAACAACGCCGACGCCGACGCCGCCTGGCTCCCGCCCGATCCACCAAGGACACCACGCGCTCCTCCACCGCTCGCTGAGGCTCCAGATGCTCCAGATGCCGCTTGATGTGATGACGTAACGCGAGCATTGCCGATGATGTTGATGTTAGGGCGACCGGTCTAGGGGGGATAATGTAGCCAGCGCAGTAGCTACCTACCTTCATGATGAACTGAGAGAGCCCATCGGATATGTACAAGGGCCTCATCGTTCTCTCGGAGCTTCTTTGCGATTCGTTCCACGAGCCCGACGCTGTATCGATCATATCCAATCACTCAATCAACAACAACAATCCACTCGAGGAGAGACTAGCCATCGCGACAGCACAAACACACATATGCTGCTTGATATCGTGATATCATACCAATTCGTGACCTGTGATTCTTGACATAGCCTCGACGACGCGGCATCGTTCGTGAGACCCTCATGCAAGAAGTCGCAGTGTTGCACGAGCTCCGAGAGACTCGCAAACACCTCGGCCGACGACGTTGGCGCCTTGGACAACGAGTAGCCCGGGAAGAGGCCATAGATGATGTGATGACTCGTGTTATCGGCCGGGTCGTGCTCCTTGGAGACGTACGACACGGCGTAACAGCCGCGTTGTGACGACGGTCGAACGAGGAAGGTGCCGAGTGGCTTGCCAGCGAGCAGCGCCACCGAGGTCGAGCGATCGGCGTTCTTGTAGAACCATGGTTGGAGCAGGTCGTTGTTCTTCATGAGGAACTCGGTACGTGCCAACGAGTCGAGACCATCGAGTCGCAATACTTGGGCGCAGTTGTTAATGTACGATGCCTTGCTACTCTCGATATCGATCGATTCATCTTCGAGATACTGTGAGAGATCTTGCATTGTGCGTGTGCGTGTGTGTACGAGTGTTGATCGTCGTTGGGCGTAAATATCTATCGATCTCTCAATGTACCACGAACGAATAACGGCGAGTACTACGGCGAACTAACTTTCTATCTAATAAGTAGTAGCGCTATCTATGTATCTATCTATCGCCACGAGCCGATCGTGGGGTATCTGGCAGGAGTCGATGTGGAGGTGAAGCGAGAGATGCAACAGCAACAGCGAATGCAAGCAAATGACACGCGCAAGTAGCAACCACAACAACGTCGTCGAGGTTTTCAGATTGAACAGGTCAACCCAAGTATTGAGAGGTTTGGTGGTTATTGAGATGAATGCGACAATCGGGGGGTTCCGAGCTTTATAGGTGGATGGATAGATAGGGGGATAGATATGTGGATATGTACACTCACAACCGCACATATGCGGTAGCTGGCTAGCGATATGTGTGTTGGGCTATTTGAGAGAATCTCTCATAGGCGACTCCGTAGTGATGCTGCTTGTGTGGCCCTCATTAACGCTGTGCGTGCGTGCGTACATGTTGGTGTGGCAGTTAGCAAAGGGTAGATGAGTCGAGTAGAGTAGAGTGGAGTGTGGGGGCTTGATGTACCATCGACGACAGCACCGATGGAAGTGAGCTCGTGTGGCGTGGTGCTCGGCAGCAGCCCGATGCCCCACCATGGCTTGGAGCTGACGGCCCAGTTGCCACTCACAATCTCGTACGCCAATGGATTGCCGAGTACGTGTTGGCCATACCACTGTACGGCACCGGCTTGTGTCGAGGAGCTGATGCCGGTGGCGCTCCAGGTTGCAAAGTGTTCGCAGTTGCCACGAGGCGACCAGCCCGTGAGGTGGCGCAGGTAACCACGACCGCCGTGCTTGCCGATGGCAAGCAGCGCTCGGTAGACGACCGTCGTTCGCGAGTCGGCTGCCACGAATGTGGCACTCGAGGAGTCTTCGCGATGATGATCGTCATCGTCTTGGAATAACGATGCCTCGAGCGGATGATGTTGATGTTGTTGCTGCTGTGGTTGCTCATGCGTCGTGTCATGGCTAGAGGTGACTGCGATATTCGCAGTCGTAGTGGTGGTGGCGCGTTCGCTCTCGTGCACAGCCAAGCTGACATGCGCATACACGAGCCGCATGATCGATGCATGTACGCAGCGACGCGGCATCGACAACGAGTCGGCATTCACGTCATCGAACAGCACTCGCATCATGGGATGTGATTCGTCGGCGTCGCACGGTAGCGCGAGTTGGCGCTCGGGCTTGTGGTGGTACAGCACGAGCTCGAGCTCGCCGTCGGCCACGAAGGCCGCGAGCGAGATCGGCTGCACCTTGCTGCGGCCTTCGTTGCGCGACAGATGAATCACCAACAACTCGGAGCCATGGTGAGGCATCTCGTGCAAGGTGCTGTCGACCAAGCCCAGCAGTACGCCGTAGTGGTAGTAGCTAAAGAGCGAGCCACGTCGTCGCACGATATCTCCCGGCAACAAGGCGCGGTACTGGTCGCGTCGAACGTGCGCGCTCTGCATGGTTGCCGTCTGTCTACTCGCACCACCGCCGCCACACCGCCGCCGCCACCGCCGCCGCTCGATGTTCTACACCGGCATACCGTGGCGTCGAGGTGAGGCGACAGGCGGGAGGAGTGGAGGGAACAAGCGAGTAACCACGCGCGAGCGAGAGATGCAGTTAAGAACAGCACGCCAGCACGTGCACGCTGCTCCTCACTCGAATATCCTCCCGTGGTACTCGGGGGCAATATCCGGCTGGCCCTTGTCCATGTGGCTCTCTCACGATCGATGGCGGCGGGCGTCTCGGTAGTGTCACGGGGCCACTAGTGGGCCATGCTCTGGGGCGTTCGTCGCTCCGGTTGGCATCTCTCTCAGCCACGCACGCTGATTGCCAAATCAAGTGACCCTTCGCGATTCGCCTTCGTACCTTCCCACACGCATATCCATCACGCCCTCACCAAGACCCATCCGCTCCTTGAGTAGATTCGCAAGGGACGAGAGCGCTCGAGTAGCGCCTCCCACGCCACCGGCAAGCCGCGTAGCGCATCGAACGCGGGCGATTTGATTGGCTCGTAGGTTTGGTCCGCAAGGCCGCCAGGTTGCTCTCTCGTCTGTTCGTCAGCGCCTCTCTCTCTTCGTTGCTTGGCTCCCCTCTTGCTCGCACATCCAGCCCACCACCACCACCGCCATGTCGCAGAAGGTTGCCGATGAACGTGCGCAGAAGCAGGCGGTCGTATTCACTGAGTGGGTGAACTACCGCTTGGAGAAGGCGAACCAGAAGCCAGTCAAGTCGCTCTTGCGTGACTTGCAGGATGGTACCGCGCTGGTACATATCATACTGAGATATCTCTCGATCTCTCGATCGCTAGCTCACACACACGGCTGCGTGCGCGTTGATACAGTATCACTTGCTCGAGACCTTGTCGGGCAAGCCAGTCGGCAAGGGCCTGGTCGCCAAGCCCAAGAACAAGATGCAGTCGATTGGCAACCTCAACCTGTGCTTCTCGTTCATTGCGAGCGAGAAGATTCGCCTCGAGAACATCGGCCCCGAGGATATCTGGGACGGTACCGAGGTGTGCGTCATGGGCTTGATCTGGACCTTGATCTTGCGGTATCAGATCTCGCACGGCGGTGCCTCGTCTGACTCGGGTACGTTCATCTTCGAACAGCAGCGCGAGGATGCATGCGCGAGCTCATCAACGTTCGCGCTCGATCTCTCGTGCTGTGTGTAGAGGCCAAGTCAGCGTTGTTGGAGTGGGTGCGTCAACAAGTGGCGCCCACGGGAGTGCCGATCGAGAACTTTACAACGACGTACGCGTGCCAGATCAGACTAACGAGCGCGAGCGCGCGAGAGCGAGTGAGCGAGTGAGAGTCCGATGCAACATTGCCGATGGTCGCGTTGCCCTTCGCTACACAACGACGCTCGAGACTCACTCTCACACGCGATCTCGTTCTCTACGATGCCTGACCGACCACACGTTATGCTATACTCGCGTGTAGTTGGGCCGATGGTCGTGCATTCTGTGCGTTGACGAG
>Ga0209935_1003062_pt1 | contig 18254 bp, 9 predicted proteins | sample ThiBio_1000_plan_2_FD_183958 | JGI IMG/M metagenome (GOLD analysis project Ga0209935, IMG submission 183958) | Wastewater bioreactor microbial communities from Cape Town, South Africa - Thiocy_cont_1000_plan (SPAdes) | ecosystem: Engineered > Bioreactor > Thiocyanate-remediating >... | reverse complement strand
CTGATTTATAATTAACTAAATCGGAAATTTCAAACATTCCAATATGTTTATTAGTTTGATTATAAACATTGACCGATAGTTTGGCTTTCGAAGGTATATTTAGTACGATCCATTTTTCATTGTTCCAGTTCGGTGCCGATCGGCTGGTTGCAATATTCGATCTAAGATATATATAGAGAGAAAATCATCATTTAAATAAACAAAAATGATTAAAATACGTGCATGTATGTGATTTCATGATCAATATCAGCTACAAAATGCGTGTTCATATAGCCAATAATTCCCATTCTCGGTATGTCCTAAATGTGAAATAAACAGAAGGATTTCGATAGATATATTTCTTTAAAAACAAGACGCGAACTTCTGCGTAATGAAATTCAATAACAACATCGTAAGCATTCGTTGACGAAAACATTGTAATATATGCGCGCAAATATAAAAGGATTATTTCGTTTATGATCACATTATAAGCAAAGGTGATTTACACCATGTGTTATATGCACAATAAAACAACCTTGTCATATATTATTTTCGGTTTATTCGATCCTTGAAGATCGAATGAAAAGAACGAAGCAAACATTTGATAAATGAATTACTCATATTTTTCGACGAAAGATCTGCTTTTATCTTTTTATACGTATAGTCATATAAATAAGAGATCGTTTTTTTTCATTTAATAAACAAAATGGAAAGTAAACTGTCCGAAATTCATGTAAAACATCAATCTGGTAAATCTAAAGAGGCTATCAGCGATCTTCAAAAGTTAATTGATAGTTATCCAAATGATCGTTTAATATCTGTTGCATACAATCGTTGTGGAAACTATTTGAATTCTATTGGTCAACATTGTCAAGCTATTGACTCGTATAAAAAATGCCTAGAACATTTAAATATCGATGAAAATGATCGAGATCTTGTAACTTCGATCAATGTTTCCGTTGTGATTGCACGAATATCATATCAATTAGGACGAGATGGTCCCGGATATTCTCGTACATTGAATCGTGTCAGATTAACTCCAACGCAAATGACTGAAGAAGAACAACAAGAATGGATTAATAATCAATTATCACAATCAGTTAAATATTTTCGACAATCTCTATCGAAATTTCCTGAAAATCTACAAGAAACCAAAGCAGAAATTGAGGCTGAGTTAGCTTCTGTTCTTTTATACACAAACGACTTTGATGAAGCTGTTAAAATCTATGAGAATGGCTTTCATGTAATTTGTCATTTTTCTTTCATTGAAATTGTATATTTATAAATAGAACTATGGTAATATTGAATGGATCTACAAAGCTGCATATTGTCTTTGGCAACAAAATAAGAAAGAATTAGCTTTTAGTCGCCTTCAACAACTGATTGAAGCTGATTCGAAATATGCAAATGCATATCAATTATTGCAAGTCTATTATGAAGAAAAAGATGAGAAAGAAAAAGCTATCGATGCCCGACAAAAATATGAATTCTATTCATGGATTCCGAGTTTTTGTCAGCACATCGAATTGACTCAAGAAAATGTTTCGATATTACAAAAAATAAAATCTAAAGAAGCAGTTGAATGTCTGAAAACAACATTGGCCAATGATCTTTCTCGACGATCAACTGAATTTCTTGCATCGATCTGCTATCATCATTATCACGGCATTATGGATGATACAGCATTTAATTTACTTGAAAAACGTGGCTTAGAAATCAAAGATGGAAACGAAAAAAATTTCATTCGATCTATTCTTATGGATTTAATTAAACATTGTACAAGTAATTGTACGATTAGACTTGCAGTGAGTGCATTAGCTGCAATTAAACATGAAGGATTATTCGATATTCTAGCGAAATTAATCTATCGAGATGTAGGAAATCTTTTTCTTTTTTTTTTTAAATATAAATTAACATAATGGATCATTTTTCTTTAGACTAACTATCACTATCCAATGGATATTGCTTCATCTCTTGGTAAACTTCAAGATCCTCGAGCAATTCCACTCTTAATCAGTATAATTGAAAAACCATTAAAATATCAACAAAACGATGGTGATTCACTGGTCGATAATATTTTTACATCGATGGCACTATCACGATTAGTTCAACAATCGTGTTTAACACTTGGCTGTTTCTTTAATGTTGATGAACGGGTTAAACAATTTTTAGTTCAAGGCATTCAAAATGAGCATATTCAAGAAGCTTGTCTTGCTGTACTTTATATTTCAACTCAAGAAGATCAATACTATGAACAACTTGAACAAATTTTAAACAATGGTAATACTTTTAATTATTCGACAATCGTATATTTAAATAAGCATGAAGAAAAATCAAATGAAAAAATCGAAAAACTTCTTGTTTTAAATACGAAAATTTTAGACGAAAAGAAAAGCAATAAGAATAAAAAAATAAAATGACAATGATATACGTAACTATATTGACTAAGGAAACTATTTTATTCGTTTTTTCTTTCCTGCCGCTGGTTCAGTACCTCTTTTGTCTCCAGTTGGTCCGATAGTTTTCTTTGATTTATCACCTCTCCATGGCATAGCCTCCGATACTGGTTCATCATTCGTTTTCACTACTTTCGCTTTTGCATTGTGTTCATCTTCATTGTCGATTGTTGCCGGAGCTAGTCGTCGTTCTAGTCCTTTCAAAATAGTAAATGTCGAAGATAAAAGAATACTATCTTCAACATAAAATGTCATGATATCTTCATCAGTAATATTTCCCGTCCATAAATCTTTTCGATCAAGATAATATGATATAGGTATTGCAACATCAACATTGACATTCGAAAGAACTCGAACTATAATTCGTTTGAGTATGCCAATCCAACAATCAATATTTTGTAGAGATGGTGCTATTTGTTGTTTGCCAAATGTTCCCGAAATAAATCCTTCAATAATCGCAGCTGCATTGTCGTCATCTGTTTGTTTAATATAATTTCTTAGAACTTGATCGAACACACATTCTTCGATAAGTTCGTACAAGTCAATGATATATTGTATTTGAATAGATGCAAATGGTGCTTTCTGTCGAACATATTCACTGAGAGAATTTTGCCAACGAATATTTTTCTCAGTAAAATTTTGAATTGTTGGCTTTTCAGCTGTTGGATCAAATTCAATGTCTCTCAAATAAGTAAACACATAATCAAGTGAACCGAGATAGTTGACAATATCATCATTATCCATTCCTTTAAGAAAACCTTTCAATTTAGTTCGTTCAGCAATTGAAATTGGTTCTTGTTTGACATTTTTTCGTATATCAGTTATAACCGATATATTTACATCATAAAATTCAAATTGATAATTCAAGTATTGTATTTTGTCTGTATCAATAATTGGCAATTTATTGATTTTATTGCGAAGATACAATTCAATTTCATCGAAATCAAATATTATTTCTCGACTCTGACCATATTCATAATTGATCATAAAGCTATCGTTAACTAATGCTTCACTTATAGTATTCGTATCTATTTCAAATAGATGTTCTTTTCGAATCGATTGTACAGGTATTTTATGTTCATTTCGTCGAGTTTCCGATGGATCCGTACCGAGTGTATTATGAAAATAATTGACGACTTCATTTTGTAATTTGCCAATTGTTTGCAAACATGCAGCTAGTAAGATACTAGTTGCATCTTTCGTTGCATTTAAAAGAACAACAGCAATCATTGTATTCGTTGCAAAATCTTTTTTGTCGACGATATTTTCAATTTTTGCTACTTGACAATCAAATCGAACTTCGCCTAATGTTAGTTGATACCAGGCATCAAGAAATTCATTATAAAGTCCGACTGTCGTTTCACAATCAGTACCATTTTTGAGATAATAATCGATCGGTGTTACGGCAGCGTCGTTTCGTTTAAGTCGATGATTAAATTTATGAATTAAATAATTTGTAAATTTTACAATTGGATAAAGACGTTGAATATTTTCATAGATTTCCAATCGATTAATTAAAAACGTTGTTATTGGATAGAGTTTTTCACTGAATGGAATCGATTTTAATTTAGTATGAAATTTTTCTATTGGATCTCTTGTAAATATATTTGTAGCATTAAAAAATGGTAATAATGGATATTTGAATTCATTTTCGAATAATTCAGAGAGGAAATCTGTCAAAGGTTTATTATGTTGTTGATGGTATTCGGAAAATGTTCGTTTGTATTCATTGATTTCCGTTGGTATCGAATCGATATGAGCAAAAATCAATCGTTCTTCGATTAGTTTTTCGAAGTCGAGAAGATTTTTATTTTGATTTAGTTTACCTTTACCTTTGATTAGAAAAGTATCTTCAAGTATATGATTGAATAATTTATATAACCAAACATAATAATTTTCATCATCTCCAATTTGTTGTCCAATAAGTGAACAATCTTTTTCAAAATGTTTTTGAAAATAATCTCGATTGAATTCATTCGAATGAGCTAGATATTCTTGATCGTAAAGAAAAAGTAAATAGGCATGAGTTAACATATGCAAATAACGAAATGATATTGGTCGATTAAGATGTTCAGGTTTTTCACCAGGATTACTTTCGTTCACATTCGTTGTACTTGTGTAACCAAAATGATTGTTTTCATTGTGAGCTTTGATATAATTGTCAATAAATTGAAAACCTTCGTCGATTGATATTTGCATTTGTGGAGGATCACGAGCTATAAGTGTGTTGTACGCAGAAGCACCGATTACTTTTTTACATAATTCACAGTGCAACTCGCCCTGCGGAACCGGACGACCACATCCTTCAAAATAGAAAAACCATAGGCAATCTTTCGAACATCTGTAAATGAATTTCGCATCCGGATAGATTTCATTTTTTGTCAATCGTTCATGTACTCGTGTTTTAACATCGAGCATTTGCTTGATTGCTGTGTCATTCGAAAGAAAACCTGGTAAACAAACTGATGTTCGCATATATTCAGAATAATCATTTGGCATTTGACGCTTATCATCGAATAGTATCGAACCAAAGTATGTAATCGAATCGAAAGATTTACATGAAATTAAATAAACAATTAAATTTAAAACAATTAAACGTTGATGAACTTCATTGACATTCATATTTGGTCGAAGTTGAAAATAGGATGTATTTGAAAAATTTTGGCATAGATTAACAATTAATTTCGAACCAATAAGATCGAAACATTGCTGAATGATTTGATTGAGTTCGACTTTGATTAATCGAAATAATTTCTCATCGACTTGTGCATTATTTATCGTATAAAATCGAGAATAATAATGAACAAACCAAAGCAGAAAACAATATGCTAACTGTTGATCTGTTTGGCAATCATTAATCAATTGTCGTAAATGATTCGCATCATTTTTGAACAAAAGAATTTCGTTGACTTTTTTAAATTTCTCTTGACAAATAAACAATGGTGTTGGTAGAATAATATTACGTTGTGCATTGTTCGTTTGTTGTTGAATTTCGTTAAATATGTCACGAATCCATATCACGTTTCGATCAGCAAATTTCTCTTGCAATTGATCGAATTTCGTATGTGATATTTCACATATTTGTTTAACAATAAATAGTTTCAATGTTGCACAAATCGATGATTGATTTTTGCATAAAAATCGATCGATTTTCTCCATTACTTCTTCAGTCAATTTGTTATTCAATGCAAATGCATATAATTCAGCATAGTATTTAATCCAAGTAATTAAACCGATTGTTTTCGCTTGAAATGAATGACCGTTTTGTTCTTGACAAAGATTTTCAAAATTCATTTCGAATTGTTCATATTGCTCTTTGAGAATAGTTTTAATATCATCGAGTCCATTGACATTAAATATTAAATGCATATGAGAACGATTGACTAATAATCGTTGAATTTTATGCGTGTTATCATTGATTGTTTCTAAGCATTGATCAAGTTCTTCAATCTCTTCTATTTCACCATTTTTTTCGGAGATCGACGAAAATAATTTCATTTCATCATCTATGAATGATAAAATCTTAGCTGAATATTGCCACAAATTACTTTCCGGTTCACTTAATAATTTCAAAACATCTACATATCGTTCAGCATTATCCGGTAGCCAATATTTTAAAAATTCCATTTCAAGTTTAAGTAAAATTCGATGTCTATGTGCAAAAGTGTTATCTGTTTGTGTTTGAGTTTCGTCGAGTTTGTCTTGTAAATATTTAATAAACTTATGAATTGAATCGCAATCATCAAATTTTGCAATAAATCCGCCGACATGACATGCGTTTTCAAAGAAAATTTTTGCATCTTTCGCTTGTTCACTAGGAAATATATTTGTTATTGAACGAACAAGACTTCCATATGAACGCAATTTATCAAGATTATTTACTTGATAAATATCAAATGTAAAAACGCTTTGAATGACACGATTGTAACAATTAACTAATTGCTCGATGTTTACAATTTTACTCATTGTTGTCGATGAAACAAGAAGTTCAATGAGATTCATAAGACATGTTTCAATCCATGGATCTCCTTCACATTCAAATTTATATTGATCTTCATCGCTCATTTCTTCCTGCGGTGGTATTAAAGCAAATGTATTTTGTTTAGTTAGAACCAATGTATAAAACATTGAATCACCATTGATTATCATATCCGATGAATACGTTCGAATCGATTGTTTAGTAAACATGTCCATAAACTGTTCTTGGCCAATAAATTGCATACTTATTTCAAATACTCTTAAGATTTCAAATAATTCAATATGATCAATAAGAAGATGTTTCATTTGATCGGTCGTTGATCGAGTCGGATTCGTTGTCAGTAGATGAACAACAAATGAAATTGGTAATTGATAAACTTTTGCTTCATCTTGTGCAAATAGAATTTGATCATGATAATAATGTTTAAATAAATTCGGATTTTTCAAAATTGTATCGATATTTTTCTTATAAATACTTTTATCAACTAATTGTTTCATGGCATCATCTACTAAATCATCAATTTGAGTTAGTTCATTCTCTTGACGACGCTTAATAATTGTTTCACGAATTTGTCGAATATATTCATATTCACTTCTTGCACAAGGCAAATGTAAACCTTGAACTAATTGAATATTAATCATATCACGATCCATCATGGTTCGATCGATGGTTTCTAATGTTGTTTGAAGGCAATCATCCCAAATTTGATATAAATTATCTTGAATAATTTTATCGTTGTCATTGAAAAGAAACGTATACGTATCAATAAATGCGTATTGTTCAAGATGTCCAAATAGGAGAAGAAGATATTTATCATAGAAAAGCATACGTGTTGCATGTACAGCATCATCAAATGATCGACATGAACCGATGATAGTTGCATTTGTTAGTAAATGATAACGCCAATCGGTTGCGAATGAACCACACTTGCTAAATGGAACCATTTGCATTAATTTTGAAAGTAAATCTATGACAATCACTGGTAATTTCGTTTCATTGTTATTAGCATTAATCGATTGTGTAAATAAATCGATGAGACGATTTCTATGCTGAGTTATTTCATTTTTATCTTGTTGATTAATAACTGTGTAACGAAATTTTGTTAGACAACGACCAACGAGATCACCAAGTGAACTATCAAGTACATGAGATTGTTCATTTGTTGCAAATTCAAGATATGATGGATTGAGAAGAATCTCTTGTGGCATTAGTTTATTATCATTAAGATTGTTAATCATTAAACTTGGCCAACCATTAAAAATGACATCATTGTCAACTTTATTCAATAGATTTCTTTGTAAATGAAATATTAACCAAATACCTCGATTGCTATCGCTTACATGTTCATTGAGTAGAATATGTTTAAGTAAGAGAATATATTCATGTTCTTCATGATAATCAATACGAATAAGAAGAAGACGATTATTAGCTTTTGAACGATAATGTTCTTTGATTTTATTTGTAAATTCTAATTCGGTTTTAAAATTTGATAATTTAATTTCTTCAACAAATTCATTCGATTTAATACATTCGATTTGATGATAAATTTGTGTGTATGTATAAATAATTTGATTGTCAATTGTTTGAAGTTGATTTGTATTTTGAATTAAATTTGCAAATGAAATATTTTCATGAAATTCATAATATTGTTTGATTAGAGTTGTACATTCATCTGTTGATTTTAATGATAGAACTAATGGAAAATCGAATGAACTTGTATGTATTAAACGTTGTTTGCAGAATTCTTGAATAGCTTCGATTTGATCGAGTTTTTCATCGAGATCATCGTCAATATTAATCCTAAGATAAGTACATGCATCGATAACTAAATTACAGATAAAATCATGACTATAATCAACGAATAAATGTTGAAGAAGAGGAAAATTTTGGGCAATATCAGTATTAGTTGGTAGAAGTTTACGAAGCCAGGAAATAAGATTAGTTGTAATTGACCAATGACGTTGATGAACGAGACTTTCCATATTGATGACATGCTTTTCAAATCGATTGAGAAATGGTGGATCACATTTTTCGAGATCTTGCTGTCGAACAAAAACTACACAATAGAAATCCTCATGAACAAGACAACGTGGATGATAGAGTGGACCGAGTGGTATACGACAATATTGTTTACTTCCTGATACAGCAAAACTTTGATTGAATAAATCATAGAGATTATCATAGAGATGACCCATTCGACGCATGATTAATGTTACTGATGTTTCAGCATAGAGAATAACATCCATGAGAACACGATAATTATATTGTTCGGAATAGGTTACACCTTCAATTAAGTCATCGGGAAAACAACTACCGATAAGAGTTCGCATTGGTGGTGGTTGAAATTTCTTGGTAATGTATTGTTCAGCATAATCAATAACACTTTCATTTTCACCAATTAGCATAAGATATCGACCGGTACGAGATGACATACATTTATCAAGAATTTTATCGAATGGTGTAGATGATTTGTATTGTTCGTATAATTGTAATTTATTCAAATCTCGACAGAAATATTCCCAAATATAAAGTGATCCATCAAAACTACCATCGAAATTAATTGTGATTTGTTGTCGAATGTTTTCATAGATTTGATTGTCATCTGTGCGTTGAACTAATTCTCTTACAACACCTTTGATTAACGAATAAAAATCACGTAAACCAAAATAATTATTATATTGACTTTGCGATTTTATATGTTCGTGTAGACTGAAATAGGCTGCAGCAAGACTATTGATAATCGAATCATCGATACGTGCAATTTGATCGTATTTTGCAGTTATCGATGTTAGAATTGTTTTTGCTGTTAATTGTAAATCTGTAACGTCAGGATCGGGACATGCAAGATAGAGAGCACGGTTCATTTTCGATGCATCAAGACGCCAATTAGATAGACCAACAAAACCATATCGACATGAGTCTACTTCAAGTTCACTATGAAGAACTTTCAATGGATTATGTGGAGATAATTCAGCAAGACCAATTTCATCGAAAACAATGACAGGCAATAGTTCGACGTCACTTTTAGCTTTTAAATATTTATCAGCTCGTTCAAACACTTTGATTATACTGTCCGATGTGCAATTTTGTGAACCTTGATATGAAACAGGAACAAGTTCGGGTAATATTTGAAAATATTCATGTTTCGATCTTTTTCCTTTAAGATTACTAATAAGAATTTGAACGGACGATGTTTTACTACAGCCAGGTTTACCACAAAGAATAACAGGTATTCGATTGATAATACATGCAAGTAAAACAAAAATATTATCACTCAATGCACGATTAGTTGCTGTTCCCAATGGAAGTTCCATGAGACTAACTAATTTTTCTTGTTCACTACGTAGTGTTTCAATTAATGATTTACCAATATATTCTTTATCTTGTGATAGATGTTGTTCAATTTTTTCAGTATATGATTCACGTTCCATTGATCCACTCAAACGAAAGAAATAACATAATGAAAGCGAAATTAGAGTTGCACGATTGAGAGCATTTGCTCGATTTATTGTTAATTGCTCTTCGCCTTCACGAATACGGATCGATTGAAGAAACCAATTATAAAGACGACAAAAACGTGCAACATCACGTAACGAAACACTACTTACATCTTCGTGTTCACGAAAGAATTGTTGAGAAATTTTAATTAGATGTGTTGTCTTATCAAACCACTTCGAGTCACTATTTAGATATTCACATGAATTCAACATTGCTCGAACATATTTTGTTTCCGTATCCGGATCAAGAAATCCATAGTCCCAAACATATTCAAGCATTGTTTCAGGAATAGGTACAACTGTGTACAATAAAGATGTAGCACCTGTAACATGAATTAATCGTTGCGTTTCATATCGATCTTTTTTAATACCAATATCTTGATCAAATGTAGCTTTAGGATTTTTACGTCGTTGTGGATTACATGCACCTAATATAACTAAATTCTTAGGTAAAGGTTGACCTAATAATGTTCGTTCACAAGCGATTTCTTTGAACAGACCAATGCTTGGTGTCGTATTGAATTCATCAAGAAAAACCCATAATCGTTTTTCTGGATTTTCATTTGCTTTAACAATAAAACTATTCATTGTTTCGATTATATTCTCATTAGTAATACCGGCATGAATACGAAATATACCTAATTCATCATCGAGAATTCTTTGACATAAGAATTGTATCAATGCTGTTTTACCACAACCTGTTTCACCCATGATCAACACTGGAATATTACCAAGAACACGAACATAGATCAACAGCATTTTTATATAATTATCTGGCGTAAGAACATATTCACTTTCGATTTTTTCGCCCATTTTTCGAATTATTTTATCTATGGTATCACCTTTCGCTGTATATGGATTGCATAAGGCATCACTTGTTGAGCAAATTGTACAATTAGTAATCGTAGTGTCAAAAAGATTGAAACATTTTGGACAAATTGATTTACTATAATATTTTTTCGATAGAGAAGTAAGTCTAACAAAGAAATCAGCATGTTTTAATTCGATATAATCAGGCAAAAGATTCTGTTCTGGTAAACGATTTTGTTTAAGTACTTCATTGAACATTTTAAATTCATTTTTAAGAGCGTCTGAAACACTATTAATTGTTTTGTAAACAAAAACTGGATCATGACTATTTGTAAAAACAACAGTGAATGGATTTGATTTATCCCATCGAACGATAGCATCACTAAATACAGCTGTACCTTCATCTGTCGATTGTTGACTTTTACGAACAGATTCCACCGATAAAGATGTGAATTGATCAGCTGACTGGAGAAGTGCTTGAAGAATATTAATACGTAATTGGTTGTTATTGACTTCTTGCATAACTGAAACAATGAAATGACCACACAGAGAAAATCCATCAAATAAACTTTCATAAATCGCTATAAAGATCGATAATTGTGTCCAAGTGATATAATCTTGATTTTTGTTATGAAGAAAATGTTTTTCTAACAATTGTACACATTTATCAGCATTCAATTGAACAATATTTTCTCTCTGAATATCTCGTTCAATAATTGTTTTATCATCAATGGCTTGAAGATAATTTGCAACTAATTGAATCGATGGTATATTTGTCACTTTTAATTTATTAAGATCTATTTTTTCAATGGTGTGACATGGAAGAAATTGAAGTATAGCAACTTTTTCATATGCAGAAATTAAATGTTGTGATGAATCAAGTTCAATATAGATCGGTACATCGATTGGTATTGATGCTGCCTCTTCACCGAAACGAAATGCACGAAAAAGTACAAGACAATACAGAAATTCATTCAATTGTTGAATATTATCAACATCGCCAAGATTAATATGAAGAACTGTATTGTTTGATGTTAGATTTTTTCCAGTTGTACGTAATCGTTTAGCAACTGCATCAACATTGATATTTCCATTGATAGAAAATTTGATATCTTGCTTGTTTAAACGTTGAATTTCATCATGAATGTATGTTGTTTTACCAAGACTTGCAATACGTGATGTCACTAATTTACAATTTTCTTTTGTTAATCGTTCAATAATTTCTTTGAATTTTGATTTCTCAAGTAGATCTTGATCTTGAATTATACTCACGACATCTAATCCTTTTAAACTGTTTATTAATTGAAAATGTGTAATTGATGCTGTAGTTACAATACCCAAACGAAATGATCGTTCTCGATCGTTTCGAATTAGTTTGTAGAGAAATCTTGTAAATTGATCTTGAACTGATGCTGATAAAAATTCAGGTCGTATTAATTGATGTAGAGTATCTTGAGAATAAAAGCAGCGATAAGCAAATGCACGAAGTTCAGCCCAAGTTGTCGTATTCGTACAATAGAATATGTGATGTAATTGTGGTTTAACTTGAGTTAATTCGAAAAGAGAGAATATAGCACGTAGAATACCGTCATACGATGATTCAATAACGAGAACTTTGTTGAATTTTGAATAAATTGGTTTGGATTGTGTGTTTATTTGTTTTGCTCGTTGAGCCTTAAGTATTCGAGCGATATTTTTTAAACGTTCATCTGGGTTTTCACTTTTAGCAGCTAGAAAATTTCCTTGAATATCTGTTGGTTGTATCCCAATAAAATTAAGCAAATGATAGCCAGAATGATCAGCTGAAGCTGTTGCTTGATTGTACAAATAATCTTCGACCATCCAAATTTGTTGATTAGAAAAATAAGTCACATCAATATTATTTTGATATATCTTGCATAAATACTCTTCCCATTTATTGAGCATGTTTTGTAATGACGAGCTGAATTCTGATAAATTCTCATAGTTACCTTCTTTACAAGTAAATTCTTTCTTTGGTGCTAAATAATCTAAAACAGATGGATGACCAGCAGCGTTCAATGCGGCTAGATTTTTCAAAATTGTTGCAATAACACCAACCATACTGACAAATAGTCGAAGCTCACGCATATCCTGTTCGGAATCTCGTTTCATCATACTCGTACTATTACTTGAATATTCAAGGAGTCGAGCACGATCACAGAGTTCACTCAAGTCAGCATAATGCACCGATTTATCTTTGTTAGAAACATCAAATCGATGTTCAGTATGACCATGAATATTTACGGGCAATTCTATAAAACCGAACGAAAAATTTTGTACGATATCAAAAATACGTCTGCGTTTCGATTGTTCTTTATTTGTCAAATCGGCATAGACACGTTTGATACTTGGTAAAGATTCCAAACATGAATCAAAACATTTAGTAAGACTTTTAAATTCTTGATCTTGTAAAACATTTTCGAAAAATCCGATTATTTCATGAATATTATCCGTTGGCGTTTGTTTGAGATTGGCATAGACTCGATCGAGAAAGGTTTTAATTAGAACAAGATCAAGTACAGTTTTTGTATTGATCAAAGTTTCATCCCAATCATTGACTGCCTCGAGTAAATTATCAACATCAGACGCAACTAAACTGTGAAGAAATACGACAAGTTCATTTGATGTTTCATATCGAGCGATGATATTAAGAACTGGAGCTGAATGCTTCTCAGAATAGTTTTCAGCAAATTTTTTAGATAATTCGTAACAATCTTCACCTGTGATTGTTTCACCAAGTTTTTGAATGCTTTCCATTAGAGTAGTTGTATCTGTATCGATTTTAATATTAAGATGAGCTATTAAACGGATGACACCTTGACAAATTGAAATAAAATTTTCTCGATGATTCCAAAATTCGAGAATTTGCTTTAAAATTGGTGCAACTTCCTCAATAAGCAATGCTTTAAGAGCTTCCAGATCAGTATTTATACAGCGCACATCAGGAAATAAATAAATCCAATCTGAAATGCTCAAGGTTTTCCATTCCGTACAGATTTTATTTAATCTTGCTTTGAATAAATCAAATGTTTTATTGGTTTGATTGAGTATATCATAACAGGTTGTTACATTTTCGATTGATTGTTGTCTACGAAATAAGTCCCAAACATTTGAATTCGAATACGATTTGAGATTTTCAGCAATAGGCATCAAATTTTCAATTTCAGCTGGTATAGTAACTGCTCGAACAATATTGTTTTGTATAGTATTAGCTATTTCATCCAAACTATCTTTCAAATGTTGTTTATCGTCTGCATCGGAACAGTAAGTATTCAAACATGCTGGAATTATGTCTATGATTTCTAGCTTCTTTTGCAGTTTTTCACTTTCATCACTGATTAATGTGTTGATTTCAAAAATTTGTTTTGATATTTCACAAACACAAGTCCAAATTTTGTTAGCCACTTTTTTCTGTTCTTCTGTATGGTTCCTCCAAGTCCATAGTTCGTCCGATCGCATTCCTTCTTCTTTCCAAGAGAGATAACGTGCAAGCAATTGATCAGCAACAATTTGACGAGTTGGTGTTTTCTTAAGAGATGAATGAAAAAGTACTTGATAAGTAAATGATTTACTATCAGGTTTATAATATGAATCATTTAAAACTTCACTATCGTCGATAGCAATGTCTTTGCATACTAGTTCAATCAATTCAGAAAGAAATTCATTTGGCTTATTTTTTTCATGGATTGCCATCAATATATGCAAAGGATTATCTTTCATTTGTAAATCTTTTAAATTATGCTTGTTTTCATCGATTACATTTTTCTTGTATTTTAATTTGAACATATCAATAAAATTACGATCCTGAACATGTAGAACGCTGTCTTCGAGCTTTTCTATAATTTTTTCTAAAATAACATAGAATTATAGAGATTTTAAATAAAAGATATTCGGAGCATTGTTTACTTTGCTGAAAACATATGTCCACCATGTGTTCAATGAAATATGTTGAATAATTAGGTTTATTTTCAACTGGTATGAGTGAATCAAGCGTTTTAATTATATAAATCAATGTATCGTATTTCTCTGCAAAACATGCTGTCCACGTTTTGAATAACTCTTTATATCCATCGATATTAACTAAAAATTTTTGTTTACTGTCTGGCTTCATAAAAGCCATAAACCACTGGAGATAAAACTCATTTGTTCGCTGCTGTTTATTGTTTGCAAGTAATTTAAGCAAAAATTCTTTCTGTTTTACATGAAATAAAATGCTTGATTTGGTTGGCAGATTAAATATATTACGAATAGAATTGAATTGATTTGCATTGATATTCAACTTCAACATCCATTCGTTTACTTTTTTTCGTAATATATCGCTTGATTCTATGATTGATTGAATCAATCTAGCAGTTTCATCGCTATCGCCCGATGGTTCTTTTTCGATAAATGTAAGCAAAAATGTGATACTGTCAATATTAACTAAAATATTTGAAATCAGATAACAGAATTTATTGAATTTTAAATGAGTTTATATTTACTGTTGAACCGGTCGCCATTGACAAGAGCATCAAAATGTGGACTAAGCTCATTCCTGAATTTAGGGTGTTTCGTTAGCACTGGTATGATTTTAGTAGCATAACTAATATAAGCTTCAAAAGTTGTTTTTTGCCGACGGATACGTTTTATAAGATTATCAGGACTATCCAATACTAAGAGTTCAAACCACATTGGCTCTGGAATGTCTTTTATCAGTTTTTCGAAAAAATCAATTGTTCTTTTTAAAATGGAAAGACGCTTTGGTTCGATTGCTTCATTCAAAAGTAATTCAATTGAATTTGCATTCTGTTTACTTAATAATTGGATACCTAGTAATATTGTTAGACCATTTTCAAATAAATCCCATTCATTCTCCTTTAAACAATTAACAATATCTTGAGGTGATTTCGATAGTTCATTCATGATATCATTTACAAAATTTTCTATAGACTGATTTGGTAATTCTAAATTTTGTCGGTTGGTAGGTAGGAGCCCGATCATACAAACAATTTGTTTAAGTCCCAATGATTTATTTTCTGTTCTGTCCCAACTATTAATAATATAATTGTTACATAAACTAAAAAAATCTTTGCATTTATCAACTGGGAAATCACGCGTTCGACTATCTGCTTGGAACTGTTCGATGCATTTATCGAATACATCATATGTGGATTTTTGTAAAAAAATACAACCGAACAGACATAATTGATTCCAAAAAGGTACGTCGACGCCTTAAAATAAAACAAACTATTATTTTCTTGATAACATTTTTCAAAGGCAATGTCAATTACCTGGAACGCTCTTTACATAACCAACCTCAAAATAAGAATCAAATATGAAAGCATGGGAATAATAACGAGGATCTGATAGTAATCGTTCTTTTTTGTAATCTTTAAAATCACAAAGCTTCAGTCGATAGTTCGTGACTTCATAGGATTTATTTTCATGCAGAATACTTAATTCGCCACTATTTTGTCTTTTAATATCAAGTTTGAGGCTAAACATGTGAAGGGCAGTGCCTTTTTTTGTTCTCAACGGCATTTCATATGTTGAAAAAGCAATTTTAAGATCATCTCTGAAACGCGCTGTCACTTCGAGTTTATCATTTGGCTTTCCATAGCGTAACAAGTATAAATTCAAGTTAAAAATCTCTCGTTTTGGTTGTTCTAGCGGTTGATTCAAGAGACTTTCATTGTTATCCATTTTCGTATCTGATGGTGATGATTCTGCATCATAAAAACGATCATTTTGATCTGCTTCTCGAGAAGAATCACCTTGCAGAACTGACACAGCAGATTCATTTGTAGAATCTAATTCTTCTTTATTCACATCACCTTGCAGAACTGACACTGCAGATTCATTTGTGGAATCTAATTCTTCTTTATTCACATCACCTTGCAGAGCTGACACAGCAGATTCATTTGTAGAATTTAATTTGTTTTCACCAGTATTATCATTTTTTGAAGGAGAATCGACTGTCTGATTTGCTTCAACACTTTCAGTAGTCGAAGCTGGTTCTGTCTGACCAACATTATCAATATTTAAAGGCTCATCGATCGTCATACTTGTGTTTTCATTGTTAATATCGTCTTTAGAGCTTTTTACTTTGAACGTTGATTCCTTATTCTCAATATTTTGAGATTGATCAGCGTCATTGCCGCTTGCCTTTATACCATCAGGTAAGGAAGTCATTATGAATAAATAATGCTTGAGTAACACTATCTAAACAAAAATCAATACTATATATATTTACTTTTTTATTTCTCTTTTCGAAAGCTCGACAAATATAGTATGCTGATAATGACGTGTAGGCCAATCGGGGAGTCACCTACGTTTATTTTCTTGTGAGTAGTGCTAAGAAGTGGAATTGGTCCAGAATGAAAGAATATTCAATTCTACGTCGATTTTGTATATCACAACCGATCGGCAATGTTCAACATCTCGATAGGAGGGAGGGAAAACGGTTTACTGTCGATTTTTCAAAAAAAAAATTGGGAGAAAAATGAATTATTCTTTTTATTTGTGGGAGTTACGATGACTTGGAAATAACGATGTGCGAAAGAGAAAGGATTCCCTGATATAGATTATGTTTTGCTACTGTTTGGGATTATTTCAGTTGCTGGTGAGGTAGGATAAACGGGAGAGAATTGCTTTTTTTATAGCTTTATAGTGGTATAGAAGTGGTTAGGCGGTAGCTATCGATGTGAAGCTAAGCACGACGAAACGAAAATTTATATGAAATTTTTTTCCGAAGTATGGCTGGCCCATACAAATCAGTCCACTTGATTCAGAATTTAATGCTAATCGGCTGCTAATATCTTTATGGACCTACCCTATTTCTGAAAAATGTTTTATATAAATCTTTATTTCGTTGTGCTAGCTTCACATCGATATGATAGTTTATTCGAATTTTTGGAAGAAACGACCGTTATGTTGGTAAGAGTATATAATGTTTTGTGCAAGTGTGGGTCGAAATTTAAGTAGAACTTATATATGCAGTGGCTACTATGGAAGTCATAATCGGATTTTTGGCCTTGATAAAGGTGTTTTATGGTTTCTTGAATTCTCATTGGTGTTGTGGTGGTAGCTGGATTTCAATTGGGTTTCATTCGAAACGCGAATATGTATGCATATTTCAAAATCTCCAACTATTCATCTTTTTATCAGCGAAAATACCAAGACTGACATAAAATTTTATATTTTACATAGAAAAAGCACTTTTTTATCTCATTTTCGCGGTAAAAAGATAAGCGATGTTGGAAAAAACACAAATGCAGCATCTATGTATGCTATATTTCTTATCATCGTACTTTCGCACACAAAATTAGTAAATAGAAAAAAAAACATGTTATTTACTGATTTGATGAATAGTACTTTTATTCAAATAATATCAAATAACGCAATAGTTACATATATTAAATTACAACAAAATTCCTTTCGAAATATTCAAACTAAATAAACTTTCGTAGAAATGCAATTGCAGTATTCTTTACATCTTTAGTCATATAAAATAAAACACTCATTTTAATCATA
>Ga0209935_1003060_pt1 | contig 18260 bp, 22 predicted proteins | sample ThiBio_1000_plan_2_FD_183958 | JGI IMG/M metagenome (GOLD analysis project Ga0209935, IMG submission 183958) | Wastewater bioreactor microbial communities from Cape Town, South Africa - Thiocy_cont_1000_plan (SPAdes) | ecosystem: Engineered > Bioreactor > Thiocyanate-remediating >... | reverse complement strand
GATAGATAGATAGATAGATAGATAGATAGATAGATAGATAGATAGATAGATAGATAGATAGATAGATAGATAGATAGATAGATAGATAGATAGATAGATTGATAGATAGATAGATAGATAGATAGATCATGATAGATCACGATAGATAGATAGATTGATCACGATAGATAGATAGATAGATAGATAGATAGATTGATAGATAGATAGATCATGATAGATCACGATAGATAGATAGATTGATCACGATAGATAGATAGATAGATAGATAGATAGATTGATAGATAGATAGATAGATAGATAGATAGATCACGATAGATAGATAGATAGATAGATAGATAGATAGATAGATAGATAGATAGACAGATAGATAGATCACGATAGATAGATAGATAGATAGATAGATCATGATAGATAGCTAACGATAGAGAGAGATCGGGTAGTCACGCGATATCGATCGCCAGATTCATACATCAACGGTTCGAAGCCATCCAGTATCATCATGCGAGTGAGCCTGTATATCGTATCGACAGAGAGAGTACCCACGCCATCGTTCAGCACATGTATGTGTGTATGTGTGTATATAGTTATAATCTCTATCTATCTCAATCTCCCTCTCTATCTATTGAGACTCGAGTGCGCCATGGATCGTGCACGTGCGTCGCACGTACGACGATGAAGATGTTGAGAGGACCCAAGAGATCACGATCTCGCTCGCCGACCGGCTCGGCGGTCGACTCGTACTTTGGTGGTAAGGCACCGTCGACCAACGATACGACCACCAGCACGAGTGCCAGGGTCGACAAGGACCGAAGCATTCTGATCGTGATGATGATGATGCTGGTGAGGCGAAGGCACGATGCGAATGATTCAACGATGGCTCGCGCTTACTGCGCTACGCTGATGGTTACGTTTGTTTTATGGATTCAATAGATAGACTCAGACTCCAATCCCAATCCAATCCAATCCAATCATCGAGAGGCATGATACTCGCGATATTCATGAGAGCTCGTGACTCGATATCCAATCGTTCGAGATCTCGTCATCGTGTGATCTCGAAGAGCATCATCGTCATCATGACGATCAAAGGAACGAGAAGATCTCGAACAAGATCTCGTTCGGAATCATCGACATCGCCGACTCATCGACCAGCGATCGAATCATCGTCATCGTCGACACTGCTTGCTTGATCCATGATGATGCATATCGATGGAGATCTGGTCGCCACGTGAACGTGTCGGCAAGCCATTGATTGGCTCCAATCACATGCACTCGATGGTTTGCCGAGAAGGCGATGAGACCTCGATGCTCGTCGAATGCGACCGCCAATGGGCTCTCGGTGCCGCAATCGAACGATGAGATGTGATGGCCTTGGTGAGTGAACGATTGCAACCGATTGAGGTTGTAGTCGGCGACGATGATTCGGCCTTGGTTGTCGATGCACACACCATGAGGAGTCTTGAACTGGCCTGGTTGATTGCCTTCGTCGCCGAACTGGAACAAGAACGAGCCATCGATCAGCGACAGTACTTGCACTCGATGATTGCCGCTATCAGAGACGATGATTCGATGTCGATCATGATCGATCGCAACGCATGATGGGTAGTGGAACTCGCCAGGTTGCGATCCTTGCTTGCCGCCGAGCGAGAACAAGAACGACAGATCGATCGACGACAAGAACACCAATCGATGGTTGTCACCATCGGCAACGACCACGCGATGATGATGGTTGTCGATCGCAATGCCTCGAGGACGCTTGAACTCGAGATCTCCTGATCCATACTCGCCAATACGCGTCAAGAATGATTGCTGGCTCAGAGACCATGATTGGAGGCGGTGGCTGCCGTAATCAGTGATGAGGATGCGATCATGATCGTGATCGATCGCGATGCCATATGGAAAGAAGAACGCGCCTGGCTGGAAACCATCCTTGCCGAGCTTCGACACGAACGAGCCGTCGTCGCCATCGCCGCCACACGAGAATACTTGCACTCGATGGTTTTGATATTCTACAACGAGCAAGAGACCTCGATGATGATCGAACGCCAAGCCTGATGGGTACGAGAGCTGCCCATCAGCCTTGCCCTGATGCTTGGTGCCAATCGAGAGCTTGATTCGAGAATCGACAAGCAAAGGATCGTCTTCCATATCTCACAAGATATGAGCTGCAAGATATACAAGCGATGATGATGCCCACGATGATGCAACACGCGCGCGAGAGACACGAAGCAAACAGCGAGAGCGAGCAAGGTGTGCGATGCGCCAAGCCAACAAGCGAATGAGCGAGTGACTGAATGTTGCTCTCAGCAGCTTTCATTCGTTCGATAGTGAGCTTGTGTGTGCTTTCGCGTGTGTGGATTGATGTGAGCGTGCGAGAGCGCAAGCGCGAATGTCAATGGCTCGAGACCTCATCATCGTGTGATCTCGAAGAGCATCATCGTCGTCATCAGGATGACGATCAAAGGAACGAGAAGATCTCGAACAAGAGCTCGTTCGGAATCATCGACATTGCCGAAGCGACCAGCGATCGAATCATCGTCATCGTCGACACTGCTTGCTTCATCCATGATGGTGCATATCGATGGAGATCTGGTCGCCACGTGAACGTGTCGGCAAGCCATTGATTGGCTCCAATCACATGCACTCGATGGTCTGCCGAGAAGGCGATGAGACCTCGATGCTCGTCGAATGCGACCGCCAATGGGCTCTCGATGCCGCAATCGAACGATGAGATGTGATGGCCATCGTGAGTGAATGATTGCAGCTGATGGTTGTTGAAGTCGGCGACGATGATTCGGCCTTGATTGGCGATGCACACACCATGAGGATTCTTGAAGTGGCCTGGTTGATTGCCTTCCTCGCCGAACTGGAACAAGAACGAGCCATCGATCAGCGACAGTACTTGCACTCGATGATTGCGACTATCGGCGACGATGATTCGATGTCGATCATGATCGATCGCGATTCCTGACGGCAAGCTGTACTCGCCAGGTCGAGATCCTGGCTTGCCGCCGATCGAGAACAAGAACGAGAGATCGATCGACGACAAGAACATCAATCGATTGTTGTTCGTATCGGCGATGATGATGCGACGATGATGGTTGTCGATCGCAATGCCTCGAGGATACTGGAACTCGCGCTCTCGTGATCCCTTCTTTCCGATGCACGACAAGAACGATTGGTCGCTCAGGGACCATGATTGGAGGCGATTGTTGCCGTAATCAGTGATGAGGATGCGATCAAGATCGTGATCGATCGCGATGCCGTATGGATACAGGAACTGGCCTGGCTGGATGCCCTCCTTGCCGAGCTTCGACACGAACGAGCCGTCGTCGCCATCACCGCCACACGAGAATACTTGCACTCGATGGTTTTGATATTCTACGACGAGCAAGAGACCTCGATGATGATCGAACGCCAAGCCTGATGGGTACGAGAGCTGCCCATCAGCCTTGCCTTCTCGTTTGGTGCCAATCGAGAGCTTGATTCGAGAATCCAAAAGCAAAGGATCGTCTTCCATATCTCACAAGATATGAGCTGCAAGATTTACAAGCGACGATGATGCCCACGATGATGCAACACGCGCGCGAGAGACACGAAGCAACAGCGAGAGCGAGCAAGGTGTGCGATGCGCCAAGCCAACAAGCGAATGAGCGAGTGACTGAGTGTTGCTCTCAGCAGCTTTCATTCATTCGTTCGATAGTGTGCTTGTGTGTGCTTTGTCGTGTGGATTGATGTGAGCGTGCGAGAGCGCAAGCGCGAATGTCAATGGTTCGAGACCTCGTCATCGTGTGATCTCGAAGAGCATCATCGTCATCATCAGGATGACGATCAAAGGAACGAGAAGATCTCGAACAAGATCTCGTTCGGAATCATCGACATTGCCGAAGCGACCAGCGATCGAATCATCGTCATCGTCGATACCGCTTGCTTGATCCATGATGGTGCATATCGATGGCGATCTGGACGCCACGTGAACGTGTCGGCAAGCCATTGATTGGCTCCAATCACATGCACTCGATGGTCTGCCGAGAAGGCGATGAGACCTCGATGCTCGTCGAATGAGACCGCCGATGGGTACTCGGTACCACAATCGAACGACGAGATGTGATGGCCTTGGTGAGTGAACGATTGCAGCCGATGGTTGTTGAAGTCGGCGACGATGATTCGGCCATGGTTGTCGATGCACACTCCTTGAGGATTGTTGAAGTGGCCTGGTTGATTGCCTTGAGAGCCGAACTGGAACAAGAACGAGCCATCGATCAGCGACAGTACTTGCACTCGATGATTGCGACTATCGGCGACGATGATTCGATGTCGATCATGATCGATCGCGATTCCCGATGGATATTTGAACTCGCCAGGTTGAGTTCCATACTTGCCGATCGAGAACAAGAACGAGAGATCGATCGACGACAAGAACATCAATCGATTGTTGCTGGTATCGGCGATGATGATGCGACGATGATGGTTGTCGATCGCAATGCCTCGAGGATTCGTGAACTCGAGATCTCGTGATCCATAGTGGCCGATGCACGACAAGAACGATTGCTGGCTCAGAGACCATGATTGCACTCGACTATCGGTGTTATCGGTGATGAGGATGCGATCATGATCGTGATCGATCGCGATGCCGTATGGATGCTTAAACTCGCCTGGCGGATAGCATCTGTCGCCGAGGTTCGACACGAACGAGCCGTCTTCGCTCGAGAATACTTGCAATTGATGATTGAAGGTGTCGGCGACGAGCAAGAGACCTCGATGATGGTCGAACGCCAAGCCTGATGGGTACGAGAGCTGCCCATCAGCCGTACCCTGACGTTTGGTGCCAATCGAGAGCTTGATTCGAGAATCGAAAAGCAAAGGATCGTCTTCCATATCTCACAAGATATGAGCTGCAAGATATACAAGCGATGATGCCGACGATGACGCAACACGCGTACGAGAGACACGGAGCAACAGCGAGAGCGAGCAAGGTGTGCGATGCGCCAAGCCAACAAGCGAATGAGCGAGTGACTGAATGTTGCTCTCAGCAGCTTTCATTCGTTCGATAGTGTGCTTGTGTGTGCTTTGTCGTGTGGATTGATGTGAGCGTGCGAGCGCGCGAGAGCGCATGGATGTCAATGGTTCGAGACCTCGTCATCGTGTGATCTCGAGGAGCATCATCGTCGTCATCATGACGATCAAAGGAACGAGAAGATCTCGAACAAGAGCTCGTTCGGAATCATCGACATCGACGACCCCTCATCGACCACCGATCGAATCATCGTCATCGTTGAGATGGCTTGCTTCATCCATGATGGAGCATATCGATGGAGATCTGGTCGCCAAACGAACTTGGTGTCGGCAAGCCATTGATTGGCTCCAATCACATGCACTCGATGGCCTGCCGTGAAGGCGATGAGACCTCGATGCTCGTCGAACGCAACTCCATAAGGGCTCTCGGTGCCGCAATCGAACGATGAGATGTGATGGCCATCGTGAGTGAATGCTTGCAGCCGATGGTTGCTCGTGTCGGCGACGATGATTCGGCCTTGATTGGCGATGCACAGTGCTCGAGGACCTTGGAACTGGCCTGGTTGATCGCCTTGAGAGCCGAACTCGAACAAGAACGAGCCATCGATCAGCGACAATACTTGCACTCGACAATTGGTGCGGTCAGCAACGATGATTCGATGTCGATCATGATCGATCGCAATGCTTGTTGGTTGATAGAACTCGCCAGGTCCCGATCCTCGCTGGTTGCCGACCTTGAACAAGAACGAGAGATCGATCGAGGACAGGAACACCAATCGATCATTGACGGTATCGACGACAACGATGCGATGATGATGCTTGTCGATAGCAGAGTCCAACGGCAACTGGAACTCAAGAGCTCCTGATCCCATCTTGCCAGCACACGACAAGCACGATTGCTCGCTCAGAGACCATGATTGTACTCGATGATTGCTGCTATCAGTGACGAGGATACGATCATGATCGTGATCGATCGCGATGCCGTTCGGAAGGTGGAGCTGGCCTGGTTGGTCGCCTTTCTTGCCGAACTTGGACACAAACGAGCCATCGTCTGAAGAGAATACTTGCACTCGATGGTTGTAGGAGTCGGCGACGAGCAAGAGACCTCGATGATGGTCGAACGCCAAGCCAGTAGGATTGTAGAACACGCCATCGGCATTGCCATGCTGCTTGGTGCCGATCGAGAACTTGATTCGAGAATCACGAACAAGAGTATCGTCTTCCATCTCTTCCAATTCCAACTCACAACAACTAAAGGATGTTCCAAACTTCGAAGAGATGAAGATAGAAAGGAAGCTCACTCACGAGACACGAGAATAACACCAGCGCAACGAAGCAACAGAAGCAACGAACCAATCGACGATGGAACCGCAGAACAGCACTGTAAACACTCAATCAACTCAACAGCTGATAGATACAAAGAGAGAGAGAGAGATATATCACGTTGTGGATCGCGAAAGTGTGTGGTGGGGAGCGGGGCGGGGGTTTGGGTGATGCTTGTGTAGGTCAGGCAGGTATCGCTAAATAGGCGTCAGGGATCTGGCGCCCATGGTGCGTCCGTTCTACGTGCCCTCGCTACCATGGTGCACTACGCGTGCGCGGCGCACCACGGTGCAATTTGCTGCTGGGCATTTCGTGATGCTGGTGTGCGATACCTGCCTGGCATACTAATCGATAGCCAGGCGAAGGTACGATGCGAATGATTGATTGATTGATGTTCAACGATGGCTCGCGCTACGCTGATGGTAACGGTTGTTTTATGGATTCAATAGATGGACTCAGACTCCAATCCCAATTCAATCCAATCATCGAGCGGCATGATACTCGCGATATTCATGAGAGCTCGTGACTCGATATCCAATCGTTCGAGACCTCATCGTGATATCGAGAGATCCATCAGCAGCATCACGATCAAAGGAACGAGAAGATCTCGAACAAGAGCTCGTTCGGAATCATCGACATCGCCGACCTCTCATCGACCATCGATCGAATCATCGTCATCGTTGAGATGGCTTGCTTCATCCATGATGGAGCATATCGATGGACATCTGGTCGCCACGTGAACGTGTCGGCAAGCCATTGATTGGCTCCAATCACATGCACTCGATGGCCTGCCGTGAAGGCGATGAGACCTCGATGCTCGTCGAACGCAATATCCAATGGCTTCTCGTCGCCGCAACCAAAGGATGAGATGGGATGGCCTTGGTGAGTGAATGATTGCAGTCGATGGTTGCTGGTGTCGGCGACGATGATTCGGCCTTGATTGTCGATGCACAATCCATGGGGGCGATTGAGCTGGCCGGGTCGAGTGCCCCAAGCTCCGAACTGGAACAAGAACGAGCCATCGATCAGCGACAGTACTTGCACTCGACTGTTGCTGGTATCAGTGACGATGATTCGATGTCGATCATGATCGATCGCAATGCTTGTTGGATAGTTGAACTCGCCAGGTTCCGATCCTCGCTGGTTGCCGATCGCGAACAAGAACGAGAGATCGATCGACGACAAGAACACCAGTCGATTGTTCACCTTATCGGCGATGATGATGCGACGATGATGCTTGTCGATCGCAATGCCGTGAGGGCCCAGGAGGACGAGATTTCGTGATCGATAGTTGTCGATGCACGACAAGAACGATTGGTCGCTTCGAGACCATAGTTGTACTCGACTATTGGAGGTATCGACGATGAAGATGCGATCATGATCGTGATCGATCGCGATGCCGCCTGGACAGTTGAACTGGCCTGGTTGGTGGCCATACTCGCCGAGCTTCGACACGAACGAGCCATCGTCCGAAGAGAATACTTGCACTCGATGGTTGTAGGTGTCGGCGACGAGCAAGAGACCTCGATGATGGTCGAACGCCAAGCCGCTAGGAATGCGGAACCTGCTGTTATCGGAGTGCGGTTGCTCGGTGCCGATCGAGAGCGTAATTCGAGTATCACGTTCGTCACAATCGCCCATCTTCTCGCGAATACAAGAAGGATTGATTGAAGCACTACAGTATCACGAATACAAGAAGGATTGAAGCACTACAGGATCACGAATACAAGAAGGATTGAAGCACTACAGTATCACGAATACAAGAAGGATGGAAGCACTACAGTATCACGAATACAAGAAGGATTGAAGCACTACAGTATCACGAATACAAGAAGGATTGAAGCACTACAGTATCACGAATACAAGAAGGATTGAAGCACTACACTATCACGAATACAAGAAGGACTGAAGCACCACAAGATCACGAATACAAGAAGGATTGAAGCACTACAGTATCACGAATACAAGAAGGATTGAAGCACCACAGGATCACGAATACAAGAGGGATTGAAGCACCGCAGGAGCACGAATACAAGAAGGATTGAAGCACCACAAGATCACGAATACGCGAGGGATTGAAGCACTACACTATCACGAATACAAGAAGGATTGAAGCACCGCAGGACCACGAATACAAGAAGGATTGATTGAAGCACTACAGGAACACGAACACAAGGACAGCATCAAGCCCACGGCTGCTCTATCGACACGTGACGAGCAGCGAGTGACACGCGCACACTCCCTTCAATCCCTTCAATCCCCTGACCCTGCCCTACGACTCCCATTGTTTCTAGTTGGGTGAGAACGCACGGTGATGACACATCGGAGCTGGCGCGGTAGTAGAGGCAGCGGCAGCGGCGGCCGCGGGGAGGAGCATGGCATCGCACATATGGACGCCGAGAGCAACGTCGTACCGCTCAAGGTCGTGATCGTCGGCCACGAGCACGCTGGCAAGACGACCTTTGCTACTCGGCTCGGAGGCTACGCTGTTACTCGACCCACCAATTGTGGCGTACATCATCGTATGTGTTTGTCAAGATGATGCACTAGACTCGCGAGATAGAGATAGAGAGATAGAGAGACAGATTCCCGTATGGTCGTTGATGGCTCGACCTTGTGCGTGGTGCGTGTAGTGTATCAGAAGCAGATCTCGCATGGCAGCCAGGCCGTCGATCTCGTCTTGTGGGATACCGACAATACGGTATGGACCATCGCCTATCACTACATCACGACATTGTTGTTGTATCCGAAACGAGAGTTGCATAGGCCCTCGTCTCAACAGTTCGATGCCACATACGAGATACTTGCGTATCTCGCTGCTGGCCACACGATCGAACCTCACCATCCAACCACACTCATTCAGAGCGTTACGTTGAGGAGACAATGCTACGAAGGAGCCCATTGCATCATCATCTTGTACTCGACCGTACAACGCAATTCGTTCGAGCATATCGCCAGCTACTGGCACCATGAACTGCACACTGAATGTGCTCGAGTGCCGTTGTTGCTCGTCGGCAACAAGATCGATCTACGAGACGGCCACGCAGCGCTCGGGACCACGATCGGATTGCCCGTGACGTACGAAGAGGCGCAAATGGTTGCTGATATGATCGGTGCCAAGGCGATTGTCGAATGTAGTGCATTGGACGGTGATCGATATGATGCGGTGCTCGACACAGTGATCGACATTGCAGTCGAGTTCTACGTACAACGTAGTCCAAAGAAATGCACCATTCAATGAGAGAGAGAGTGTGTGCGTGCGTGCGTGCGTGCGTGTATGTGTGGCAGCTACCCGTGAACGAGGTTGTACTTGTAATTGTACTTTAGTAAACAATATCCGGATATCTCATGGGAGTTGGATAGGTTAGATAGGTTAGCATCGATTCGATAGATGGTATCGAACGTGCGATAGATATGTGGACTCACTCACTCACTCACTCGTACGTCAATCGTTTGAGTCGATCGAGCAACTCTTGTTCCTTGTGTGCGTCGGCCAAGAGAGCGAGCTCATTGAACCATTGACGTTGAGGTTCGGCAATCGATTGGTCACTCGAGAGCCGCGTGAAGCAACCATGCAAGGCCTGTGCGAAGCGTAGTGCTTCCCATTGATCGGCAGAGAGCTCCTCGACGAATGCCATGGCAGCTCGTAAGAACACGCTCGCTGGCACGGCGACGCGGTAGTGTTGAGCGAGAGGTCGAACCAACAAGTGCCCGACCATGACGACCTGTGCCAGGCCATCGAATCGTCGACACGAGCTCTTGGCGGCGGTGCTCGTGCGACTCCAGTCGTTCGGTTGGATGGCACCGCCGTCGCACAGTTGAAGGAACGGACCGGTGGACTGCAAGGTCGGTATCACGTCGATCTGATATCGTTGCTTGCCAGAGAAGATCGACATGGTCAACGAGTAGCAGCGCTCCTTGTTGGCGGTACGAACGAGCTCGATCGGCGGATCGGCCGCTTGAACCGTTTGATCGATGGCCCTGTCACACGCAGCCACAAGGGCCTTGAGCAGCGGCACTCCAATGACGCGGCCGTTCGGCTGCCACGAGGCCTTCGAGGCTCGCGCATCCCATGCGACGGCCGCGCCTTGGTTCAAGCTCAGGAGCACGTCGAGTCCACTTCCGACAGAGCAGGTGCCAGTGTGCGAGGCGATCAACGCCTCGACGTTCGGCATGAAGGCCTTCAGGTCGGTGGCGTACTGGCGCTTCAATGCGTCCAGCTCGCGCGCCACGTTAGGTACCAGCGTTGCCGTGAACATCTCGAACGTCGCCACGAGTCGATGATGCGCATCTTGGCCCATATCGAGCTGGTACGCCAGCGTCCAAAGTGCTTGGTCAGTTCCTTCATCGCCCATACGACCGACTGAAACGGATGTGTTCAACTTGACAGGTTGAAAGGTCTCATAAGCTGTCGGTGTCGACACTGGTGTCGACTCTGGCGTTGGTACTGGCGTTGGCACTGGCGTCGGCGTCGTTACTGGTGTCGGTGTCGGTGTCGGCACTGGCGTTGGTGGCGTTGGTGTCGGTGTCGGTGTCGGTGTCGGCAATGGTGTCGCTGGCATCGGGATCGGAGTATCCACCGCTGGCCAACCACCGACGAACGTGCGCAACTTTGAGAGGAGTACCGCCTCATCATCACAAGCAACGAACTCGCTGGCAATGGCGAGCAGTCGACCCTTCGTGGCCGCGTCGATCGAGGCCATCAGGTTGTCGGCAGATGCGGGAGACCGCAGCTCCACACGCTGCGTGTAGCACCAACACTTTCTCCAGACGTTGATGAATATCAACATGGCCTCCTCTTGATCCGAGAGAGGGAGGAGTTCCTCAAAGGCTTCGAGCGCCAGGCCTTCGGCCAAGCCGCCTGGCACGCTCGAGCCTCGAAAGATATCGTTCAGCACGGCGATCACCAACAACGCTCGGTGCGGCAATGTATCCAACTGTCGCTCGCCCAAGTTCAAGAACAGAGGTCGGACGATCTCGTTGCTGGTCGCCGGACACAGCGGCAGCAAGAAGGCCTCGGTGTTGGAGCGGAAGGTAGGCGACACAAAGGTCAGCGCCCCCTTGATGTCGAGCATCCACAGCATCTCGGAGCTCGACGTCTGCTCGTGCTTGCCTCGCAGCGCGACTCGCCCAATATCACGGTACTGGTTCACAAAGGCCGTCACGGCACCGTCGATTGCGGTCCATAGCTTTTGGAGCGTTGCAGCGCCGATCGTGCGCCTTGCCGTGCCCAGCTCGAGATACAACTGGCCTTCCGAACCCATGTTCGCCTGCACACCAGGAGCCTCGAGGACCAAGAGCGCATCGACGTCGGCTCGATTGTTCGCACTCACGCGACGAATCTTGCCCTCCCTCACCGAGCACCTCCACGAAACAGAGGTTCCCGAGCCAATGATCGAGAGCGCAGTCACTGCGGCAGCCACCGCCGATGCGAGATCCGGCAGTGTCGCGCTGGGACGCTTGGCCTCGAGGCGAGTCTCGGCGTACGCCCACAACGCCTCTCCCTCATCAGTGATGTCGTATTTCTCGACAAACGTAAGTGCCGGAGCTCGGGCGGCCATTGCGACAGGCAACTCGATACAGCCTCACTCGAGTGTACCACACACAACGCAGCAAGAGGAGAGAGATATCGAGAGAGACCGACGAGCACAACAATCGATCGGGTGTGGGACGAAGCGAGGAGGAAAGATTGACACAGTAGAGGTATACAAGGCTTTAATAAGCCTACATATACTCTATTAAGCTCAATACTGTTATTTCAATAAGCTCTCTATTCCTCTATGCTGGTGTTTTCCGCCTTCGCGTTCGCTGTATTGCTGCCTCTTCTCTCCCTCGCCCTCACAAACACGCTCCAACACACCAACACACCCACACACCATATGGGCGATCTCCATAAACTAGTACTCGAAGGATGGGATGTGCCAGGAGTACGGCGATTGCTTGAATCGCCTAGTGTTAACGTGAACCGGTTCGATACTGAAGGTTTCACAGGTACACGAGACAACACGCACACGAGAGACGCGATCCATCGAGTGCGCTCATACACATCTATCTTCGCGTTTGCTCGGATCTCCTCTAAAGCTCTTCATCAGGCCGTTAAGAGCGGTAACATCGACATGGTTCAAGTGTTACTCAGCGATCCACGCACCGACGTTAACATTGCGAGTCCTCTGTCGCGTGCCACGCCGCTGCACACGAGCGCTACGTACGGCCGGCCCGAGATTCTGAGACTGCTGCTCGAGCACAAGGCCTTGGTGAATGCCACGGGTAAGGAGGCCATCACGCCACTCCATTCGGCTGCCAATAAGGGCATGATTGAATGTTGCAAGGAGTTACTCGCACACCAAGCTGACGTCGATTGCGCATCGAGCAGCACCTGTGCGACTCCGCTTCACATTGCTGCCAAGGTATGTATCACTGCCCAAGATTGCCTGCCTCACATATGATTGCACGAGCTCACATGATTGGCTGTGTTGTGCTACAGAATGGGTACACGATGACAGATCGAGTGAGTGTAGTTCGACAGGGATCTTAACGTGTAGCTTTGCATATTTGTATGTGTGTATATGGTTGCGGCACAGTAATCGCGAGATCGTACTGCTGCTCCTCGAGTATCGAGCCTCGACCTCGTTAATTTATCGTCCTGTACGTACCCGAGTCTGTATGCTATCCTCCTCCTCCTCCTCTCGGTGTTCGGCACACATCTCATCGCATGGTACCCATCAACCCACAGGATGCATACAACTTGAAGCGGCAATTCACTGCGGCTCAGGCCGCCAGCACGAGGGAACTTCGGTGTATCATCGAGATGAATGGAGCACAGTGGCGTGTCGAACGACATCGGGATGCTCCCGAGCCACTCCGACAAGTAGTCAAGGTCCTCACGATGATTCGATCGCTGGAGCCGACCTGCATCCTGTCGCTGCTGCCGAACGAGTTGCTGTTCCTGCTCTTTGAGAATCTGTACGACGCCGCTGCGTTCTATCACGAGCCACCTCCTCGGTATCCACCTTCTTCCTCGATCGTTGAGAGCACGACAACGACGACGACGACGAGCACCTCCAGCACTGCCACAAGGCAACACACACAACGACCGAATCAGCCAATTCGCAAGTGTATCATCATGTAAGCTTCAAGCAACTGTGTTCATCTCTCTGCAGTTCTGCATCATTCCATATCTTCTCCATCAGTAGTATCTCATCCTCGTCATCCTCCTCCGCCTCGCCATCAGCACTACCATCATCACCACCATCATCAGGACGCAATATAATCAAACTCAAAGACAGAAAGAGAGAGAGTAAGAGGCAAAGAAAGAGACCTGCGCACCAGCCTGCGGAGTCAAGCGGTCCGAAGCTCCGCACCAATATCAACCTGACACACCTCCGCGCGACCGTTAGTTAGCCATCACCGACTCTCTCCCCTTCATTCCCACCTCCCTTGCTCTCGTGTGCGTCAGTATCATCGCTACCCATCATTACTCTCTTGACCGCTCGCGTCTCACCAAATGGGTGGTACATCGTCGAAACTCGAGTACACGCCCTATGATATTGTGCTCGACATTCAATCACTTGATGATGGCAAGACGGGTTGGCCGATCTACGTCAAGGATCCCGAGCGCGTAGCCGAGATCTCGCAGTTGCTGGAACATCGCAGCTGTGTGTCGTACGTTCCCGAGACCACGCAACCGTCCTCCATTCGACGGCAGGCTTCGATCGAGCCCTTGACGACCGTAGCCTCGTCGCCGCCCGTATCCACGTCGTCGTCGCCCGTTTCCGCGTCGTTAGAATCGGTCTCGGATCCCAAGATCGAGGAGAGTCTCAAGACGATCCTCAATCTCGATAACTCGCGTACTGTCGTGTCAGTCATTGGTGCTTACAACAAGGGTATCTATGCGACTCTCACTCTTACTCTCTCATTGATATAGAAGCGAGAGATATTTCCGCTCCTTACTAACCCTAACGAAATATCTCAATGGAAATATCTGCTCTCTCTGCTCTCTCTCTCTCTCTCTCTCAATCAATAGGAAAGACATTTCTATTGAATCTATTGGCGGATACCAACTTTCCATCGGATCTCAAGGTTCACACGACGGGTCTATCGTTCATGTGTCCGCCGCGTGGATCTCCGATGGGCGATTGTTTGTTGGTCGACAATGCCGGCACCAATGCACCGATCTCGCAAGTGAGCATCGAACGCATCGCACAGAAGAAGGCCACCGAGCAGTTCCTCCAGGAGATTGTGTTCCTGTTGTCGGACGTGATCGTGATCGTGGTCGGCGACCTCACGTGGCAGGACGAGCAGTTGATCTACGCCTGCACGCAGTTGGTGCAGCGCGCACGATTGGCCGGTAACGAGATGCGGCTCATCGTGGTGCACAACTTTATCGGCGCTCACACGGAGCACGAGCTGCTGACGCTGTGGCGCCAGTCGGTCATGCGCTCGTACCATCGGAGTGACGCCGGTATTCGATCGCGACGATTCACGGCCGCGAGACCTCGCTCGAGTCGTGCATCGTCGAGTGTCCTTGGTGGCGGAGGTGGCTTGGTCCACATGGCGGGTGTCGCGGCCGATGACGACTACTACTATGACGACGACGGCGAGACGGCACCGGCGGCCGTGCGCTACTACGTGACGGACGAGTCGGTGTATCACACGTTCCTCGCCAAGGACGACTCGCCCGCCGGTCGCAAGTACAATCATCTGACGGCGGCCTTGATTCGACAGCTCGTGGTCGATATGCGCGTCGTCAAGGAGCAGTGCTTCATCGATCATCTGCTGTGCAAGGTGCGCGAGGCCGCCGACAACTTTTGCGTTCGTATCGATCATTGTAGCTTGGTGCTTCGACGTATGACGACCGACGAGGCCGCGGCGGCGGCGGCAGCAGCAGCGACCTCGACCTCGACCTCGACGGCTGCGCAGTCGCAGAGCACCGTGCCAGTGGTCACGAGCCTCGAACCATGCGATGAGCTCTGGGACACGTTCGTGCCGACCGACGACGAGCGACGCGCCTGGGACTCGCGCGGCTCCTCGCCCGTGACGGTCGTGCTCCACGGCGACATTGCTCTCAAGCGCGGCCGCGTCGCCATCGACGGCAGCACCTTGATCCTGGTCGAGGCCGCGAGCAACAACTCCAACCCGGGCTCGTTCCTGCCGCCGGTCGATGTGTTCGAGGACGATACGGGCGTCACGGTGACGCTCGATTTGCCTGGCATCGACCCCGAGAGCGACGACTCGGACTACACGTACTCGATCGACGCGCGGCTCGTCGAGCACGAGCGCGGCCGCAACCTCGTCATCACCGGCGAGCGACACCTGTACCGCTACCGCTACCAACCCGACCCCACCGAGCCCTCGGGCTGGGCCGTGTGCGGCATCGAAAAGTACCAGCCGCCCGATCGTCGAGCGCCGCCGGCGCGCGAGCGACTCGCCGGCTCGTTCGAGCGCGTCGTCAGTCTCGACAAGGTCTACCAATGTCCGTCGATCACCATGGTACACGCCTCGAACGGAGTGGCTCAAGTCTTTCTCGCCAAGGTCAGACAACAGAAGAAGCTCTCCACCGGTCGAATTACTATCAAGACTCAACCTCCTGCTGCAGAGTAATTCATTTGTGGGAGAGAGAGAGAGAGAGAGACAGAGTTTGATGAATGTAGTGCAAAATATCTAGATTTGTTGTACAAATGGATCCAGTAAATTCGTTACAATCCAACTTGCAATTGAAATCAATCTCTCGATTCAAACACTCTTTGATAGATGGATCTCGTCGCTCAGATTCGTCGTGTTGCTGAGATATCTCGCACAACCAGTCAGTGTCTGGCGAGCCTATCTTGCCTTCTTCTCAGGTTGTCGTTGCCATTTGGCACTTCTTCTCGACTCTGGAAGTGAACGCGCGTGGCTCGGAGCTTCACCGATACCTCAAGTACGCACCATCTATGCTCGAAACCAGACCTCTACTACACCATATCTCACTCTTCCCCCGAACGCTGATGCAACAATGATGATGGATCAAGAGCTCACGCCGGAGCTTCTCGAACAGATTCGCAGCAATGCCTACACGTACCCAAGCCTCAGAATCACGGTATCGAACTGGACCACAGCCTTCTCGTACATCTGAACGAATCAAACATCTCACATATTCGCGCTCTCTCGTGCGTGGCGATCGCTAGGAGTGCGAGGTGACTGTCGCTGATGCGCGGGCCCTCGGTGCCGCCCTGACGACCAATAATTCCATCACGCGAGTCGGAATCTGCGTACGTAAGCTCGGTCGATTGATATCTGGCCCATGGTGGACCTCTCGCTCACATACCCTCTCGATACAGCTATGCGACGTCGAGGTTGAAGCGACTCGAGTGTTGCTCGAGTCCCTGAACGCTTGTCCAGCCATCCAGACCGTCGATCTATCCGTACGAGCTCGCCTCGCGCGCTACCCTCCGTCGCAGCTCCTCTGAACCAATCCAACCATCCAATCGTCGAACGCGTAGAGAAACAGCTTGCGCGAATCAGGAGCTCGAGAACTCGCTCGTGGTATCGCTCACAATACCACGATCACTGTACTCTACTTGAGCGTACGTTCTCTCTCGTTGAGAATATCCGCCGATATTCGGACCTGCTGACCATGTAGACCTCCGCTACTGCCTCTGATTATGTTATCTACCCTCTCCAGACCAACAATTTTGGCGCCAGCGGTGCGCGAGAGTTAGCCACCGGTATTGCGACCAACAGCACCTTACGAGAGCTTTGTTTGGAGGTACCTTTGATCGGTTCGGGAGATATTTATGAAGTGGTTTCGGCCATATCTCTCAACCCAATCCCTACTCTCTCGATCGTAGCGGAACAATTTTGGAGCCCATGGCGTCAAGGAGCTCTGTGATGCGCTTGCGAGCCATTCGACGTTGACCTACTTGAATCTGGCGGTGCGTTTCATCGAGTGGAAGAGCCTGAACCACAACTGAGCAACGAGATATTCCCTGGACCTGCGCAGAAGAATAACATCGGACCAGATGGCGCCTCGGAGCTCGCGATGGCGCTCGCTTCCAACTCCACGTTGAAGGCCGTAAATATCGAGGTACCGGCTCTTATCGATGCTCGTCAACGTGGTGGTTATCGCTAACAACGACCCATCGAGAGTGCAGGGCAATCATATCCACGACCAAGGCTATCGCGCATTCGTCGAGGGAGTCATTCCCAATCGAAGCATCTCGCACTTTGGCATCCAAGTACGACACGACTCAACCCATTATTGCTCCTTGAGTGCGGTGGTTAATCGTTGGGCTTACATCGAATGACGTAGTTCAATGAGTTGGCAGACGGCGTCGCTCCTCAAATGCCGAGCATCCTCGAACGGCAGCTGATGTACGCTTGCTGCCAAGGGGAGATCGATCGTGCGCTGCAGTTGATCGATGACACGCAAGGCAAGAGCCACGGGACGCAACAACGCCGATCCGAGTTGGAGCTCGATGTCGCTTGGGTTCAGTTCCTGCCTCGTCGAGCGTTGATTCGAGTGCCGCCCTCTGCCATCGAACAAGGACCCGATGCCGTGCGGCATTCTATCGCGAGCTCGGGTCCGTTGATTGAGGATGGATTGGCGGGAGTTGCGCTGCGCTATTGGACTCACTGATTGCTGCTGAACGCAGGGTTCTGGTCGCTCGAGCGACACGAGTATGCACCTTGGCATGTGCAGCAAGCGATTCTGACCATGACGATGATTCGTTCGCTCGAGCACTCGAGTATCGCGTCGCTGCTGCCAAACGAGCTGTTGTTCGAGATCTTTCAATTCCTCAACATGTTTCAAGCGTAACCGAACTGCACATTGGGATTTGTTGTGGGGTAGTGTAGCGGGTAGCGGAAATAGTGGTCAGGGTGGTGTGGTATGCGTTGAGCGACACACACACACACACACACACACACACACACACACACACACACAC
>Ga0209935_1003056_pt1 | contig 18276 bp, 22 predicted proteins | sample ThiBio_1000_plan_2_FD_183958 | JGI IMG/M metagenome (GOLD analysis project Ga0209935, IMG submission 183958) | Wastewater bioreactor microbial communities from Cape Town, South Africa - Thiocy_cont_1000_plan (SPAdes) | ecosystem: Engineered > Bioreactor > Thiocyanate-remediating >... | reverse complement strand
CCTGTTCTTGGCCCCTCCCCGTGCTCATTTCAAGCCGCACCTTTGGAAACATTCCACCCTGAACCCAGCAGAAAAAAAATTTGAAGGGCCGCAGCAGCAACAAAAAAAAAAAAAAAAAAAAAAAAAAAAAAAAAAAAAAAAAAAAAAAAAAAAAAAAAAAAAAAAAAAAAAAATGCGTGTGTACGAGAAAATTGGGTCACGGATTTCAAGGTCGAGCGAAAGAAGGAGCGAGCGTTGGCCATCGCCTTTACTTCACCACAAGAACGGAGCAGGTTGCGTTGTTGACGCAGTATGAACTGACAGAACCCAGCATCATCCTACAAGAAGGAGAACATGAAGATCGTAAAAAAACCTAGTCAGTCACAAGGAGGACCCACTTCTGTACACCGCTGAGGCCGCGCGTTCCAATAACCAGCACATCCGGGCGCACTCGCTCAACCAGATCGCATATCGCTTCGCGAGTGCTTTCACTTTCGATCAGCATGGTATCTACCTTGAACTGTGAAATTGTATTTTAACAAAAATTACATTCACTAATTTTTTTTTAGGAGCTCTCTTAATCTCTTACCCCTCCTTGCTTTGCTCTGTCATCGTATCTCTTAAGCATGTCATCGGTATGCTGTCTCTTAATGTTATCCGCCTTCTTTTTGTTGATGATCGACACGATGGTGACTTCATCCGTATCAGGGTGCATCATCTTATTGGTGAGCAGATCGAATGCTCTATCAGAGTTATCGCTTCCATCGATAGCTAGCAGGTACTTCGCCATCTTCCTCTCCTCGTTTGGGTTTGTTGTTGTTGTTGTTGTTGTTGTTGTTGTTGTTGTTGTTGTTGTTGTTGTTGTTGTGGTACAGTGTTGCAGTACGACTGTGCATTATTTCATGCCGTGGTGCGGCATTTTCCCCAATCTGCTTTTTATTGGCGGATCTGGTTTCGCTAGCCCAACTTACAAGGAGATTGGAACTCCCCCTTCCCCGATTTCATCAACCCTTGAAGTGGATCTCACAATCCGATGATTGCTGATTTAGAAAGGATACATCGAATGTCTTTTTATTTCACCTTTTTTTTTTTTGCGTTTATACCTTCCTTCTCTCCGTCCTAACGCCCACCTTGTTTTTTGTTTTCTTTCCCATAGATTTTCACTGTGTACCACCAGGCGCTGGTGGAGAAACATTATTGTTGAAGCTCTGTGGAGGTGTGTTGGTTGTATTGCTGAAAAAAGCAAAGCCATCACAGAGGGATAGCTTCCCCAAAGTTCTCACCTGGCGTGTTCAATAATAGGAGCGCGTTCCCCAACTGATTCGGCATGCATTTCATGGAGGACGTAATAAAGAAACGAGCCCCCTGCAATTGCTGCCGACGCCATCAATTTCAACAGGATCGAATCTCTTCCCTTGCTGGCGGATGGAAATCTTGAGAAAGGCGTCGAACGGCTGCGTTGTTGCAAAAAGAAGTCATTCTCGTGCTGCACCTGCACATTTTCCCAAAAGAGAACAAACACAAAAAAGAAGAAGAAAAAAAAAAAAAAGGGCCAGGGAGGGAAAAACATTACGACAAGAAAGAAGAAGCCATTCTTTTCCCTGGTTTTTACCCTTGTGAAGGAACTGATAGAACGGCGCCTAGTTTCACGGTCAAATTGCAAAGGCTTGGCCCCTAACCACGTAAAATTCCATCAGACACCGCTGTTCATCGTCTGATTTGGGAGCTGCAGCCACGCTTGTGCATCTTTTTTTCGCAGTGAAAATGCACCAATGGAAGTGAGAAATCTCGCGATCTCCCAGACAAAAGCAAGGAGGGGTAAGGTGCTCCTATCTATTCCCCACATTCCTTCAGCCAGTACAAGCAGTCCCGTCACCCGCGGAGGAAAAAAAAAAAACCTTTCAAATGTTTTTTGGGGTACAGGTCGATAAAGAGAACCCATCAATTAAAACTCTATTTCTTGCACCTCAATGTTCTTTGACACGCAAGGATCGATGTCGTGCTTGAGCGCGCTCTGTAGGTTTTCAATCTGATCTGCCGCCACACTGAAAAAGTATTCGGTGCTGCCTGCGCCGTATTGATTCCCGGTGGATACGGCTCCATGTTGCGCCAGCAGTTGTTCGAGCAGAGCTTCCAACCCCTCACTGTCCTTGTGCGCGGTTTGTGGTAGAATATCGTTCGCCTCTTCGGCGATAGTCAGCACCAAGTTCTTGGTTGTATTCGCCATTGATCAGTTTGTTCGGTTTGCCGTTTGCTACAAGTTTTTCTCGTTGACCCGCAACACCCAAATGCTAGATCGATAGACCACCGATTCTGCTTTTAGATCCTTTTCCAGGAACAATGGGAAGAATGTTTTTACAGAGGCAAAGCAAGTTGCGTTTTAACGGAGGCCTCCAGTGGATTTGTAATATTGATTGAGCTCTTTTTTCTTGACGGAATAATCGAACCTCCCCCCCCTCCCAAAATGAGAGCGTGTACTTGTAATTGCTAAGCAAAATGATGGCCATCTATGTACACCTCGGCGGGGCAACGTGATAAATTCATATTGCTCACTACTGCATTCTTCTCGTTGTTCGCTCAGAGGAAGAGCTGAGTTGGCAATGGTCTAGTAGGTTACGTTTGGCTGAGGCGTTGGACTCCAGCGTTATGGACGTCGTGCTTTAATTGCCGCCCCAGTTGTTGTTATCGGGAACCCAGTCGTGATCGTGATGGTGGTGGCTCCCCCCTTTTGCGTAGGGGAACTTCGGTTACATGTGGTTTGGCAGCACAAAGTTGTGCATGCGAGGTAAAGCAGGGATGTCACGTAATGAACACGTCAAACGAAGATCTGATTGGCGGGTCCGGTAACCGTTTAAACGGCTGAATCGCCAATCATATTTCAAATAGAAACTCAAGCTTCGCCTTTTCAGTACTGCGCTGAGCTATTGGAGGGTCGCTGCTGCCGGTCTAAGAAAGTGTTGCTCAAGGCTCCCTTCGCCAATGGTTACCGCACAATGGTGCAGAGGGTCGCGAGTGCACAAGAACCTTCCTTTGGATGGAGGATTGGCGGATTCCTTCCTAAGTCTTTGTTCAGCATTTCCCGTTAGCGTCGGACCCGGATTGAGCTATCAAAGAGCTCGCCATCGGACAGGGAAGCGGAAAACGAGTGCATGCTGGGGTCCTATATCGATGTCCCCAATGTTCACGTGGCCGAGGGATTCTTTCGTCTGGCCGAGCAGGCGAAACAAAAGGGCATGGTCCAACAGGGTAGGGTTTTTTTCATCCCTGAGCCCTAATGCGTGTCCCTTTCTCTTTATGGGCGAAACGGTGTACTCTGCAACCCTCGGGCTGGAGACCGTGAGTGAGAAGTTGGAGGACAAACCGGGGGATGAGGAAAGGACGCGGCCAGCAGAAGAGGGATGGTGGATGAGCTCATACATCTGCTTGTTCTACGAATGCCTCACGGTAACCGACGACCCCCACCGTGCTCCGCGACATCTCGTTCTTCACCGACACCCTCGTGCAGCGATGGCAGGTGGTCGGGCATGTCGGACTCTCTTCGTGCTCGCCATCGGCCTTGACTTCGAAAGGGATTCCGGTATTTCTTCGAAGCTAAATTTGCTGTTTGGCGGGTAGCTTTTCGGCGCTGTCAGAAGCTGCTACGGAAGTGCTTCTATCTTCATCAGAGGGATAGGCACAGTGGCTCTTACAACTGCGACGGAAGGTAGCCGACAGTGGCCCTAGGCAAGCATGAGGTGTAAAACATTTCAGTTCCAAGAATTTCCTTCCCTGATTCGCCGTGCTGACGCAGTCTGCAAGGATGAAGAAACGTGACCGAGACCACAACTTCAAACACAAACAACAACAAGAAGCTGCAAGACTCATCTTACACATGAATAAGTTCTTTATCACACACAAGACGGGTTCTATGTATAATACACTCTATTGATCAAAATTGCTGATGAGCAGGCTCTCTCTGCTAGAACTCGCCAACTTTTGTGACGCTACAACTTGGCCTTGCTGCTCGAGGAGTCTTATTGGTTGTTGCGCTGAAAGGCGGATTGTGCGAGGACGATGCGCCCGCACTTGCTATACCAAACGGATGATAAGCTATGGGCTATGTACCGGAGGAGCAAGCAAGTCCAGTGTTGGATCGCTTGCAGTCCCTGCTCATTTTCATGGTCTCCGCTGCGGTTTGGCTGTTTTGGACATTTGCAGCTTTTGTCCGTCTACCATTGACACTGCTGGGCAGCCGAGTAAAGAACAGCCTACCGCCCCCCCCCCGGAAGTAACAATCCGTCGAGTACAGTAAATCAGATCGTTGGGAGCCGCGAGGCTGATCGACTGTTTTCGAGTTTGTGCCCGCGCCATGACCAAAGGGTGGCTAACTACATCTCTGAGTGACGCTGATCTCGATCGAAATCATTTTGCGGCACATCCCGGCAGGCCCTTTCATGGGCGCTTGGAACGATACGACCGGCGCTCAATTCCCTTTGGGATTCACGAAACAATGCATGCTTGATTGAAGAGAAAGCAACGAGGAAAGAAGGGGGGGGGCAACTTCAACGCAAGAGCCCCCCCACTCATCATAGATAGGTATGATTATTTTTGTAGGGGTTTCTAAGGAGTGTCCTCCGCCCGACTTGCCCGGTGTATCTCATTCGGTGGCCGATGGAGATAAAGAGGGCGATAGCCTATCAACGGTATTGCCACCTGTTCCAAGATGGTGAACTTGAAATATGATTGCGGGGTTGATTCAGGGTGTGGAGTTTTCTTGAAGGTGTTCCATGATAACTCGAATTGGTTTGTATTGTTTGCGTAAATCAGCAATATGAGCCGTATTTATTTATCACATCATTTGTGCATACCGGCCCAAAACAGAACAGATAAGTATCCTCAAAATCTCCAACTACTCAAACACTACAAATACAATTCATTACCATCCGTCGCCTAGCCAATCGTCTTCTCCTGACAACAGGCTGGCGTAGAAGAACGAAAAAGAGGGAAAACTTTGCGTCCAGTCATGTCCGCTCGAACCAGAGGTCACAGTGGCAGCGTCGATTGTCTCTGCCAGGACTTCCTGCAATGCAGACTCTTCCACAACTGGAGCCGGTTCCACCTTTGGGGGGTCGGCAGAGGTTGATGCAGGGGGAGGGGAAGCCTTGGCCACAACCCCCACATAGTATGAGGTCTGCTCCCCCGCAGGGCCAAGGCGTCGTTTCTTGATGAAGGGAAATGCCCGCCGCACGATCTTGCCAAAAGAAGACCTCTTCTTCGGTTCGATGAGGGTCTGAGAACAGAAGTCGCGTACGTACTGCTGGTACATGACTTGCACCCGCACCTTGCCCCCTGATTTGGGCGCGAACCTCTCTCGCAACCTTCCCGCCCACATCAGAGCAAAGCTTGTGAATGGTAGATAACTCACCACATTACCGAAAACCCCACGATGTCATTTTGAAAGGACGAGTAGCAGTCATAGACCTCCATTCGTGGCCCTTGTTCTTGTGCAGTGGTCAGTGCTGGAAAGAAGCTACAGCCAGAGCATGGATGAGTCCTGAGAGACGATCCGCCCAATCCAAAACACAAAAGGCCAAATCTCAAACAGCTCTAAGAAGGTAACTCGTTCGTTTGCTATTAAAACACATTTACCATCTGCGGCTAAGCGCAATCTGTGTAGCAGAGGCTTCTGGACGCACAAAAAGGCGCGGTTCTTTTCAGAGAATCCGTTCAAAATCTGCACCACGAAGCTACCAAGCTCAACATCGGTCAAACAGCCATTCGCCAGGTCGTGTCCGTTTACGTGTTCTTCATTTATCTAACCAGATCAACAGAGCCCGCAAAGAAGGCACATGTCCCTTCTTGGTGGGGATAAGATATTGCTGTGTTCCAGAGAAAACCCACAAACTGACACCAAAAAAAAAAAAAAAAAAGAACTCGTGGCAAAGGAGGGAAATGATAGCAGAGACTCCATTCCGCAATACATTCCTTGGCTGTAGTAGAGTTATTATCCTCCTCGGTTAGTCAGATCCAATTTGTTGTCGCTACAACCGCCGGAATTTCTCGCCCTTTCTTCAAGAGGTTACGACGTACTATATCCTCAGTCTCCTCCATTTTCCGATTGCTTCGTTAATGTCCCATGCAATGTTCGGCACTGCAAAGATCACCACGACCTTGTATTGTTACTGGCGCCGAAATCGGAAAATCCAAAATCTTGGTAATCGTGTGAGACTGACGATTTGTGGAAATCCATACGAAATTTGGATTTTTTTCTTCAATCGCCAGCTTCACTCAAAAAACAACTGGAATGTTATTTACAAGCAAAATGCATGCAGCACCACAACTACCACTTGCTCGCTGTTGTTGCAGTTGTGGTGACGATGTTGACCGCCCTGCTGTTGTTGTTGTTGAGAAACAGGCGGAGTACCAAGGAGCAGAAGGAAAAGGGGGTGGAGGTGGAACAAAGAATTGGTATTACAGCTGATACACTACGCCAAATTTTCAATACTGCGCAGCACGGCAGGCAGCGCTGCCGTCCAGCTAAAAGCATGAGGCGTTTTAACGGATTTCGTCTGAAATTCGGCGCTGGCTAGCGCTTCCCCTGGAGCAGCGCGGTTCCGAGGGGAAAAGTGCTGATTTTCGCTGCTTCAGGGCGTTTCAGCGCTGACCTTTAATTACGCGCTGCGCAGTCTTGAAAATTTGGCGTAGTGTGGGGCCATTCAGCGCCAACGGCTTGGTGAGTGGGCCGCTCATAAAAGAAAGGAAATGTCGCTCCTGTTCTTGAGAGATGATTGATACCAAGGGCCACACTGGAGAGGCATGAGGTGGAGAGAGACAGAGGGGTGGGGGGGAAAGGGGGGGGGGCTGGAATGGTAATACCAGGAGAGATGGGACACCCTTGAGCGGCATATTATTGCCAATGGTGGGGACGGGCCTGACAGGAGTGTAGATGAACGATGTGCTTCCTGTTTTCTTGGATGGCGATGTATCGAGAGTACCATCACAGTTCATGTACAGGGATACAAGTTCCGAGGTAGGCCACCAATCTGCGGCGGTCAGTAGTTCCTCGATCGAGCCGAGCGTGCCAGGACCCAGCACATACCAAGTCATGCGTGGATATGACACGAGGGCAGCGGGTCGTTGCGTTCAGCCCTCAATGCCTTGCTGTAAACCATTTTCGTTATGGCGTGCGTCTACTCATAGAGTCCTTCCTGTTTGGTTCGGCCAGGCTATATCTATTTGGTCGCGTGGCGCGACTCAATTACCAAAAGCAAATTTTACGATTGCGACAGCGAAAACGAGTACGAACTTTCCATTTAGGGGTGAAAAGATTGAGTGCTTTGATTTTTTGCACAAAGACTTTGTGGAAGTTCTGCCATCGAGCTGTGGAAGCCTCTTGCGATAAGTGCAATTAATGCATCAGCTCCTCAAATATGCATCGAAAGCAAAGAAAGAGGGAAACTCGAGGAATTTGCTTCCGAAGTTGGAAGGGGGGGTGGTAAAATGAGACACATACACGCTAGCCTGTGTGTCTCGCGGCTGTCAAAATATTTTGAACCTGATTGCAATTTCAGCCAAAGAACTTGCAAAGTTCATGTGAAACTAAAACTTCAACCAATTGCCATTAAAAAAATCACTTCACCCAAGTCCATGTTTGTGCAGTAATGTGATCTCGCTGAGCTGAGATTATTGTTGTCGTCGTTGAAGTGGCCAGACGTTTTAGCCTTTCTGTTGTTTGGGAAAACAGTTTGGGATGCACAAGAGAAGCAGCTTTCAGGTGTCTTCCCCGGTCTCTCCTCACACACCGTGTTCTTTCAGGCTGGCCGAGTGCTTGATGCTACATGCCGAGAGGGCTTTGCAGGAACGCAACCAGTTGAAACAGAGCACCTCATTCGAAGCACACCTCCAAAACAAAGCGGTTGGAATAACAAACAACAACATGGTGGTGGGAGCAGCAGAGCAGTCAACGACATTCGGCAACAACGGCTTAGGAGGGACAACAGGAGTGGATGGCGAGAGGGCAGTATTTCCGAGAGCACAGGGAACGACATCGGAGGAGATCTGGACCGTTGATGCATGCTTGCAGTTAACATCTCGTGCCATGCGGTGTTTGCAGATGTTCAGCGTGACCTCGCTGACGCTTGTACATCCGGCCCTTCTCGACGAGAAAAACGTGGCCTGGTTCTTGGCTCTGGACTTGCGTTCTCTGGTGGCTTCTCCCCTTTCATTGAACCTGACAATAGCCTTCTGTTTGGGTACGAAAAGAAATTTTTTTTTTTTCTGACTTGTTTATTCTAAGTGTATACCGGTTTCGAAAAGAAATTTTTTTTTTTTTTTTTTTTGATTTTTTGTTTTTTTCCCCCCTTTCTCTTCACAATTTGCCCGCCCCCTCTTTGCGATTCATGGCTTAGGAGCTAGAGCGCTTGGGGAGAGCAAGATTGAGGAGGAACTCTGGGAGAGCGCTCGAGAGCAGTTGGAGAGCTTGTTCGACAGCAGCGACTTTCATGTCGCGACCGCGTTGGCACGCATGTTTGAGTATGCTATGGCAAGAGGGCAGCGACGTCAGGGTGAGTTGTATGTGAGGAGGGGGGGTGGGTTTGGACCCAACCTGTCAACACACAATGGTCTTCGCATATAGGTACCTACTATGCCACTCTCGCAATGACTATCTTGGAACAACTCGGGAGCTGCAATTGTTCTTTGTAAGTGGTGCACACAACAACAGCTTCGGTGCAAACGATGACAGTGCTGATCTCGTTTTTTCTCCGCGTTTTATTTTCTTCTTCTTTTTCGTTTGCCGTCCTGTCAAAGGTACTCATGGCTATTAGTGCATTTTTATTTGGGCGGGGAGGATGAACGGACTTGTTACGAGAAGCTCGTGCGGGCGAGTCTGATGCCATCCGTCACCCTGCAGGATCCGGAGGAGGAGGAATCTTCGCTTGCGGTCGATACCGCGGAACACGACAGCAAACACCGGAAGGATAGGGAACCCGATTGCGTGTTTCAGGAGATCCTGGCGACGGTCACCCTCTTGCATCTGAAAGCATCTGCGAGTCTATCGGAGCCGACCATCCTCGCTCGGTGCGAGAGCGCCTTGGCAGCAATCGTGGGGCGCTGGACGTGTGTGCGACATCTCTTCCGTCCTGCGCAGCGGCTGAAAATGGATTCGATTTTCACGTCGGATGCGACGATGATCCGGTGGGCTCTGAACAGAACGGAGGCGGCGCGCTCCTCCGCGCTCCTCTTCGTGAGCCAAGCCGAGGAGTGGTTGTTTGCACATCTGCCGCTCCTGCAGAAGCCCGTGTACTTTATCTTACAAGTCCTGTCGGAGACGCAAAATGCGGACATCCTGCAACGCTTCCTATCCCTCGTGAAGCACCGGGACGGGGGTTCGTTCCTCAGCAGCAGCCCCTGGACATCTTTCTTCGCGCTGCCATGAAAAAAAAACCAAAAAAAAAAAGAGCTGGATTGGGCTGAGAAAAGGGCATCCAGGCGGGGCACCAGCAGCAGGGAAGGAAGAAGGCCCAGCAGATCTCATCCTCTCCACAGAGTCCTCCTGAAGCCTTCTCCTTCTCTGCGACCGGGGACCAGCCGCTTCAATCCTCCCCTCCCCTTCCGTTGTTAGTGGTGGGAAAAGACGCCGCGCTTTTATTCCACCGGGTGATTACAAAGGGCTCTGGTCTGAGCCCCTTTCGAAGTCGAATCTCTCAGTTCCTGGTTGTCGCCAGAAGATGGGGGACACAGCACCCTCCCGAGAGGAAGAAGGGAAGAGGTGGTGGGAACAAGATCTCCATGCCTGGATTCATGTCTTCAAACGGTGAGAGGAGTTGCGGGGGCTGAAGCTCGATCGAGCATTTTTGTGTGCATGTGCGGCAACGCTGAAGGTATGTCTGTTGCTGAGCCAGCAGCAGAGGGGACCGATGGCAGCCCACCAAGTTGTCGGCGCTCGTAGCCTCCTTATAGATCAGCTCGTCGAGTTCTTGTGGCAATGAAGGCTGCTGCTGGTGGTGTGTCATGCTAATCATCGGTGGGGAGTCGAGGCTGTGTTGCAGCTTCCTCAACGCCATCAGTAGCTCCTCCGACATGGTTCGTTTCAGTAGTCGTTGTCGTCGTCGTCGTTGTTGTTGTTGATGTCGTGGCTGATGCAGGCCGAATGCCAATCCACAGGTGGGGCGGCTTTCCTTCTTGTGCGTAGTCTTCTCGCACTCAGTCAGCGGCGTGGTATCTGATTCTGGCGAGGTTCGAAAGTGAGGACCATGGGCCCACCCTTCCTTCTCGTCTTCTTCGTAGCACTCCGCATCTCGTTGTCCTTGTCGTCCAGGGAGGAGCACAGCGGCAGCCGTCATTCCCTCCTGCACCACCCTCCCTCCACCCCTTTGTAACGTTATGTTGATATGTTGCGCTCGATCTTGATCCGCTGTGCGAATGGACCTCAGGCGACGCCGCTTGCGATTTTCTACTGAACCAAAGGACTGCGTTTTTCTTTTTTATATAAAACAATCATCTTTTGGTGGGCTTTACCATGGTCTTGTTTGTGTGTCCGCAAGACCTAGCCATTCCCTGCGGCCGTTTTCTTTTTTGGGACCCTGCTTTCTTAGGCACCACATCCTGGCAGCATACCTTTTTTGTTGGTTTTTTTTTTTTTTTTAAGGTTTTTCTCTCAGCTTTGGGTGGGGAGGGATCTTGAACGGGACATGAAACAAACCTGCGAACAGAGGGAGACGCAACGTGCACAAGGCCGAGCCCCATCACATGCCTTGTGGGCCCTCTTGCAACTCGCACAGGCTGTGCCTTGAGGCCGTCTTTTTCGGTTTTGCATTGATTTCATCGTTGCGGTGGCGCTTCAAGCTTCCAAAAAAAAAAAAAAACCCCCGGCGTGGATGTTGCGGTTACTCATGGACACCAGATCTTTGTAGATAAATGGTAAGCGCATTTGTGCAAGCTCATGCAGCACCTTCGGCTAGTTGCCATCTTCCTTTTTTTCCTTCCCTCTCTTCTCCATGCGGCACCCAATGGCACATGTGTCCCATGGACAGGCGTCTCGCCAGACTGTAACCTACCAGGTAAACCTGTCTTCCTGAGCTTTTTTTGGCCGGAAAGAAAACTAAATTTTTTTGCGGGGGGGGGGCAGCTGGTACTCCCGTCTTTATTCCGGCGGGCGTCACAGCCGATACAGTTTTTCACCACATCCAAGCCCTGGCCAATGGAATTGCATTTAGAGCCAAGGTTTCTGAACCCTGCTATTCCACCGCGATTGAAATGCTCTGTTCTACTGCACTTCGACCCTGTTTGCAATTGTCGATCAACGGTAAGAATAAACTACAAAATATTTTATAAACCATACAAACTGACTAACAAAAATACAGAAACCGTGCCTTATCCGGCGGAAACTTGCAAGTCGCTTTGTACCAAATATGGTACCCATCCTCCTTTTTCTTCGTTTGTAGTAGTAACTGTTCTCACAAATAACCCAAAAAAAAAAAAAACAAAACAAAAAAAAACCAAAAAAGCTGAACAATGCGCCATCCCGTTGACCATCTCAGCTGGTGTCCCTCTCACTACATGTGCGCAAGACTTGTTAAAACGCAATCTATCTTGTTGGCTAATATCAAATCTGCCCCCTCCAATCTAGTCGCCTATGGAGTCCCCTCTGGTAATCTGACCTGTGAGGAGACAGATTCTTGGGTCAACAATACTTTGCGATTTCCTGAGAACTCCACTCTATATTCCATCAACGGTACAGACTATGCCGTTCCCTGCTCCGTTATTGACATAACATTGGATGTTCGCTGCGCCTCCCCATTGGTCGAGACCGATGGCCACTATTGCTCCTTCCCATGCCCTCTGCCTTCGTTATCCAACAGCGAGTACAGCAATGCCCAAATCATGCAGGACATTGTTTCATGGATATCTTGGGTAATGCTTGTCCCTCTTCCATGCACAACAACAACAACAACAACAACAATCTGCAAGATTTTTCTTGTGTTTTGCTAAGAAACACCTACACGTATTCAGGTGGCCTCTGCCTTTTTGCTGGTTTCCTTTTTAGTAAATCCACACATGCAGCGATTACCCAAAGGGTTGATATTGCCCACAGTCATTGGAGCCAACATTTTGGTGTGCGCACAATAACTTCCTGCATTGTTGTTGTTACCCTTCTGAACGCTTTCCTTTTCCTTGTGATCTACCAATGTGCAGGCAGGAGGGATGGTGCTGCCTTCTCTTGCAGGCTATGATAACATATGGTGTGGGGGAAGTGGCACCACACTGCAACCCAATACATACACCTCTCATCATGGGATCCAAGTCTCGAGTAGTTTCCAGGACCTCATTTATTATAGTTCTCCTTGCTCATTTCAAGGTAACTAAATTACTCACGACATCTAAAAAAGCTACCCCCCCTTCAATACACACTCACACTCAGTCTATGTATAAAAATTAATAGGTGCTATTCTTTTATTTGGATTTCTTACCAGCACGTTCTGGTGGGCCATCGTAGCATTCAACATGTCTCTTGAGGTAAGTGCAGCATTGTGCGCTGGCCAATGTGTTCATGTATCCAATTCAAACACAACACCTTTCTGAAAGATCTACTTTGGAGCGTGGTTGGAAGGGCGATGGAAGAAATATGCCCGGATTGTTGTTTACAACATAATTGGATGGGGAATTCCCTTTCTTTTCACGGTCATCCCAGCATCAGCAGGCGTGATCGGACTCCAACCAGGAGACACCCTGTAAATTTGCACCCCCCCCCTTTCCTTTTTTTCTTTCGTGCTGAAGCTTTCTTTGCTTTGATTTTTTTTTTTTTTTTTTTTTTTTTTTTTTTTTTTTTTTTTTTTATCAGTTGCTTCATCAGCTCTCAAGACAACTACGCATGGATCATTGTCTTCTTCTTTGTACCTGTGGGAATCTGTCTGCTCTTTGGATCGATCCTCTTCGTCCTCTCATTGGCGAAACTCACGTTCGTCGCCATCAAACTCCACAAATGGAAGGAAGTGGTGATGCCCTATCTGAGAGTGTTGCTGTTCATCTTTTCCATCTTCCTTGTGGTGACTCTCTTCAGCGTCTATTGCATCAACAATGCAGCCAACGCCTCCACCATCAATTCCGGATATCAACAATACTACGCATGCATTGGGACATCCGCCGTTTCAGGCACCATTTGCGAATTGGACAGCAACGTCGCAAATTACAGTCTGGTGATGTTGAAAGGATTCGCAATCTCTGTGCTTGGAGTTTTGCTCTTCTTCATCTTCACATCCCCTCAACTCTTCGTTCATTGGTTCCATGTCTTCCAGGCGATCTACAGATTGATGCGGGAAAGAGATAAAGCAGCCGTCATGAATTTGTGGCAAAAGCTTGGGCGTACGACAACCACCCGCAGTTCTTCAATCACATTGGCCGGAGTATCCACCATGGCAGTGGTGGAGGATAATATTTCTGCCGAGAAGTCAGCAGATGACGACGACGATGAAGAAACGGGTGTCGAGGAATCTTCTTCATCCTCCACTGAGGAATGATTAGAAAGGGAGAGGTGTATTTGATGTATCGGTGATATTTTGGTTCTTTTCTTCGTCGGATCGCTCGGAGAAATTCTATGTCGAAGCCGAAATCGGAAGATGCAGCATCAATTTAAATTTGTAAATATAAAAGGGGAGGAAAGTCGCAACCTTAACGAACCTGAATAGAATCTGAAATTAGACTCGTTGGGTCGTCCCCACCCTTTCTAAACAACGCAAGTGACATTCCTTTTCTTTTGTTTTGGCATTTGGGCTGGAAAAGAGACCGACATCGCTTCATATTTTCGTCCGAGATACCCCTATCAGATGCTATGGGTCCTGAAGGAGCAGAAAAGATGTTTTTTGCAACATCGAAGCATGGTTTTCCTCTGATCAAGTGGGGTCTGAATCTACTGAGGCCGTTTGCAAACCAGGCTTTTGTCTTGTTGATGAATCCAGCTGATGAAAATTAGTCACCCCGGGGCTCCCTGTGAAACTCACTGCCACTCGGAGAAAGAATGTCTGCGAATCCCACCACTATGGATTATAAACCCCCAGAGGTCTGGGAAACCCACTCACGCTTGGAGAAAACTCCTCGAGGCTCAGAATGTCTTCTCTTTTCTGGGTTGGGGTCTCACTCAGGATGGGCAAATTTCTTGGGATTCTCTTGTGAGACGTTTGTGGTGAAGGAGGCAGCAAAGGCAACAACACACTTTGTTACAAAGCCATGAACGTGAAAAACACAATTTATCTGTATCAGAGATATTAAAAAACAAAAACAAAGAGCGAATTACAAAAAAGGCTCGCCATAATAGAGTCCCCTTGGAGGGCTTTGAGATTGTGCATTCAGGGAGGTTCATTTGGATAGGGAGTGATACAGGAGAGGGGGGGGGTAACAGGAGTAAAGCACACACCATGTAAGGCTGAGTTCTTCCTTAGCCTAGCGCGATGCAGCACTTCAAGATATGCTAAAAATATCAGTTATTAGGAGAGCATCATCTGACAATAAAAGATTTGAGAGAATATTGGGCAGTGAAGGTGTACATACAAGGAGTGTGAGAGAGAAACCTCCACAGCAGCTGGCCGCTACCAGAAAGTGTCTCTGGTACACACGGAATGGGTCGTGAGCACTATCAAAGAATTCAAATGCTTAGGATTGCACCTCCCACAGTGACTTTATCAGACATCGCAATGACTACTCAACAGTCAAGAAGCTCAAAAGAGCATTGCTCTTTTGGCTCATCTGGTTTGCGATACACTCTCATGGTGTCGATGACACAACCTTTGGTGGTGGGTTGAGTTGTCATTGAGGGGGAGTATCAGACATTGCAATGACTACTCAAGCACCATAGAGGGGGTGTTTCCTTGGTTGCTTAAGAAGCTAAACATGTAAAAATTGCATGAAGGGATACAAAGAAATCCACAAGACTCACCATGGCCTTCTGGCTTGTACTTTTTGCTGCACCAGTGTGGTTCGGGCTTTTGGCCGGGTGTTCAATTTATCACATGGGGCCTTGTGTTTTGCCAGAACCCCCATCTTCCTTTCTTGAGAACAATGGCTAGGCAGGTATCGAATGCCAGCTTCAAGTTCTACAAATACAGTAGAATGATAACCCATATGAGTAGGAGGGAAAGGGTAACAACAATGATACCAAAACAGAAATCTTGTGATCTCCCCAAGTTTTTCAACAACCACAGGCATTCCAACCGCTTCTCCTCTTTATCCCAACAACAACAACAACAACAACAACAACAGTTGTAACGACACCACAAACAGCAGCAGCTCCTCAATTTTCAAGATCAAACTTGACTTGTTTTTGATTCAGCCCACATTTCCTCAGTTGCTTTCCCGTGTTCCCAAACACAGACACAAACCAAACGGGAGCGAATAGCCGGTTGGTTATGATGAGCGACGCGGAACTGCAGGAATATTCCTTTGACCTCGACAGGATAATTAAAATTATCCGTGAAAAAAAACAACTCGTGTTTTTAGTGCTTTTCAGGCCTTTTTGGCTAGGTGCCGTTGTATCGGATACAACAACCGTTTTTTGGAGGGGGATTGGTGGAAAATCTTCCGGTTGTATTGCGTACAACCTTAGGGGCCAAAGGAATATGTCTTATGTGGCGGGCGTGAACGGTGCACAGTAGGTCACGCACGAAATATGTGCAGAATTTACATCGAGACCTTCCTGTGGGTCTGCAAGAGCTCGAGAAATGAAGAAAGTTGTGCTTGCTTGAACAGATCTCTTTCAATGACTTAGCAGAGCTTGTTGCAGGTAAGCAGGAAAGAGAACGAGAGAAAGAAAAGGTCTGAAGTCGGTCGAGCTAACTTGAACGGGGTCCCAACAATATCCTTTTCTTGCCAAAATAAAAAAATCAATGTGCACGCTTACTTATTCATCTTCAACAGAACCTTATTGTGTTCCTCCCGGAGGTAGCCCTCTTCAAAGGCTTCGTGGCATTGGTCATCAGACCGCAGTGTAAGACTGCCCAATGAAGCACCCTGGCCTATATGGAGTTGGGCTGTCGACATCCTGGATCGCCAGTTCAACCAGGACGAGTAAAAACAGCCCCACAATTACCACACCACAGATACCAGCAAAGACCCACATGACAAGTTTGATCCACCGAGGTGTAGCTTTCTCTGCTCGATTTTGTACAAGCTCCTTCCAGACTGATGGACCCACTGTGGCCAGTTCAACCCCATATGGCACATCTTGTGTATGGTAGAGGTTGTATGCAAGCAAAACCTCATGAGGAAGGGGAAATGAATTACCTTCGTCATCTCGTTCATGGCCTTGTTGAAAGGAGAATCCCACACCCCCAAACGCAGCACTCCAAGGGGAAAGCCATCTCATGAGTTCAAAAGGAACAAACACAGCCAAGATGACACCTATCAATATCGAGTAGCCAACAAAAGCAGCAATAGAAACGCAGAAGAGATCCAGGCCAAGATAGATGTCCATCAGAGCAAACAAAATGATGAAACGACCGAACCATGCATGAACGCCACCAAGAAGAATCCCATACCATTTCCGATCCTTACCTTTTAGCGTGTTAGTTCGGGCAACCACCTTCAGAAATACGATCAGCGCACCTTTCCGAAAGAGATGTGCGGGAATCAGGCCAAGAATAGGTTGGAGAATGGCAAATATGGTGACGGTAAGTCCCAGAATTTCGTGTGCTGTTGGGGGGATATCTTAACGAAAGCATCGCAGAAGCTGGAAAACTTTACCTCCTTTGAAATGCTGTATATTGTTATCAGAAACATAGTAAACGATGAGGACGAATCCGACGATGGTAAACACGAATGTCAGCTGTGGAAATAACAAATGTTAGCACTGTTCCAAAGGTATGAGGCGAACTTACCAGCTGCATCAGAATGTGTAAGTGCAACCAAGTGTATCCACAGAGGAACCATTGGTTGAGCGGCGACTTGAGATATCTACTCATAGAGCACCTCATGAGGAACCGTCAACCGTGGAACCTACATACCTCGCTATGAAGGTGGCAACAATGGCGCATACTGCCCAAGCAAAGACCATAAGTATGCCATGTACGCGTCTAAAGTTGTCCGTTATCGCGACTTGCTGGGAGGTTCCAGTGAAAAAATTCACGAGGGCTGCTCCTCTCTACAAACATTCAGATGGGACGCAGCTTAGCTAGCAGGTGAGGATTCGAGGATGTCTTACCTCCACATGTTGAGTGAAATACCAATCGTTGGTTCCGGTGGGGGTCCCAACCGTGTCACCGTAAGCCCAGAGGAGATACATGGAACCAGAAACAATGGGCACGTCTGCGGGATCATACGTGTTGAGTAATCTGTGCCAGCACAGCGTTGTTACTCCATTAACCTCTTGGTTGGGAAAGTGTTTAGCCATTGCATGAAAAGTTGGGTGTTCACTCTACGGGACGATGCACCAGCATCCTGAGTAACATCTTGCTCTGCATCCATCGTGGGTTCAGTCTGAGACGAAGCCCATCTATCACTCACCACCGGAGCACCATTGTAAAACTGTTCATAGGATTTAAGCTGTGCAGTTCTGAATCGAGATGCTAAAGTACCTGGCCCCAAATGATGTCTGAATCCGTCATAACTCCTGAATATGACAGACCAAGGGCTACCCACCCGGTTGTCTGGCAAGTAACCGTGAGATTGATTTCTGTGTTCACAGGATTAGGGGCAACACAGCACCAGGGAAACAGGAGAATCACGCACTTTGACCAGATGTGTCTGTGTAGATCTGCCAGGTGAGCCTCCATGTCCCATCCGGGCTTGAGTAGGTGCTATTAATACTGCTGTAATTACCACTCCCTGAGGAGCTTGTATTCGAGCATGTTGCTTGGTATTGTTTAGCAAACACCGCGCTCCAAAAGAGGGAAACATAAGCCCGAAGCTTACCATTCGTAGCAAGGGCAAGATATATGGAGCCCGGAGAATCAGTAGTTGTACTGTGTTTTTGGAATTTGGACGGCGTTGTCGGTATCTGTGGATTGTGTATGTTATTTCACGCCGTCGTTCATCATATCAATACAAACCGCAGTGAGCTGATATGCATAGATGTAGGGTACTTTTACGAAAGGTTGAATTGGCCGATCCATTGGGTCGGTAGTATTCCATTTGCGTTCCCATGCGATTGTAGTATACCCGTTCACTTGTTGTGCTCCAAGCAACACGTTGTTTTGAATGGAATCTAAGGCTGGCCTTTGGGAAACACACCACGCACACACACACACACACACACACACACACACACACACACACACACACACACACACACACACACACACACACACACACACACACACACACACACACACA